>ENA-OUQG01000334-OUQG01000334.1-human-gut-metagenome-genome-assembly--contig:-NODE-334-length-30035-cov-3.356137_pt1 | contig 30035 bp, 25 predicted proteins | sample MGYA00237943_ERZ548823 | MGnify/ENA primary metagenome ERZ548823 (study PRJEB26490, sample SAMN05194731) | human gut metagenome | biome: terrestrial biome; feature: human-associated habitat; material... | reverse complement strand
GGAACTCATAACCCGCCTTCTTTCTATTCATGCCCCTACCATTTGGGGCTTCCCTCCCCTCTCGTTTTCGAGAGGGCTTCGAAGATCAATCCCCCTATAGATCCTCGATAGCGAAGTGGGCTCTTGACCATCTACCCCTCTTCAGGGCATAGCCTGATTTCAGTGCAGGTCAACAGCCCAATCCTGCTACAAGATCATTGTTATTGAACAGGTTCATTTCAGCCAATAGCAAAAAAGCCCCCATATTCGGGAGCAATTACGAAAAACTATTTACCCAGTTCATGAACGTGTTCATGGTCAATAATGAATGGCCCTACAGCTAGCACTCGCAGGGTAAAACAACAGGAGCGCAGCTTATGCCGCGCTCCTGTATTGGGAAGGTCTTTGCGGTGGTCTTAGCGACACCACAAACTGCTCAAAAAATCCCGTACATGAGGGGTTCTGACAGTGACGACATCGAACCGCAAAACGCCATTACTCACCAAATCGCTCCAATCAGACACGCGCAATACACCCAATTAAACTTCTGCCATAGGAGACACAGCGCAAAGGAAGCCTACAGCGCGTTGCGCGACTCTGCAAAAATGTCTGGGAACTCGTACGAACTCATGAAGTCGATGAAATCACCGACGATCTTTGAATGCGGCTCGTTTCGGCTCATGAGATATATCTTATGGAAATCGGCAGGAGCATCAGTAATAGGAATGCACACCACGTCATCAAAGGCGTTAACCAGAATGGAGTACACCATAACCGCCACATTGTTCGAATGGGAAGAAACGAACGACGAAAGCGAAAGCTCATCGTCAAAACTGCGAACCACATTAAATTCTTTCATCCTTGAGCCGAACAGCTCATCGATGCTTGGCGAAACCGAAGATTTCGCACTATAAGTGAGCAGACGCTCGTCCTTCAGCTCATCTAACGTGATAGAGGTTCGCTGCGCCAGAGGGTTTTCAACGTTAACGCAAGCCACAAGCGATTGCGACCACACATGAACATGGTTGAGCCCTGCAGCTTCAGGAGTCATAGCGGCAAATGCGACATCGATCCCACGGCTTTTAAGCTGCTTTGCCAGCTCGGCAGAATACGCCTGCTCCATATGGAAATGGGGCAAACTCCCCCACTGATTAATAAAGTCATCGATGGCCTTTGACCAAAAACGGCCCTTCATGGAATAAACCGTCCCGAGTCGCAACAAGCTGTCTGATTCATTCTGGGACTCAAGGGCCAAATTCAAACCGGTGTCGTAGCGCTCAAGCGCCTGAACTACGTATTCGTGGAAAATTCGGCCCTGTTCAGTAAGCTCAACGCCCGACGCCACCCCTTCGGCACGACGAAACAACGTGAGTCCCACTTCTTGCTCCATACGCTTAATTGCAGCAGAAAGAGTTGGCTGAGCAATGTAGAGCGATTTAGCCGCGTTGGTATAACTCAACATATCGGCCAAACGATCAAAATAACGTAGATGATCAAGCTTCATGCAGCGTTTCCCTCCATTACAGCAATGAAAACCCAACCTATAGACCCTCACTATTGGTTTTCATCGCAAATGAACCTTTCCCACTATAACAAAACGGGACCCCCTATGGAGGTCCCGTTCATGGGTAGCTATGTGCCCGATGGGTGGATCGAAGCTTTAACGACTAGTCGTCGAGCAGACCCTTGGTGATGTCCTCAAGCGTACGGCCGCGAGTCTCAACACCGAAGATAGCCAGCCAGATTGCCATGAAGATAGCCAGGCAAGCGTTGATGATGAATACGCCGGTGGTGCCGAGCGAGGTGCCCATGAAGAATGCGATCCACATGGGGCTGAAGATACCACCCAGACGACCGAAGGCGTTAGCAACACCAGCGCCGCGGATACGGCAGGCCGTCGGGAAAGGCTCGGACAGGTAGATAGCTGCGGTAGTAACGGAGTTGGTGAAGGTGCAGACGCAGAGCAGGAAGCCAACGAACATGATGAGCGCAGTGTTGTCGGTCGGCAGGGAAGCCCATACAGGACCGATGATTGCGATCAGAACGTAGGTTACGATCAGGATGGTCTTGCGGTTAACCTTCTCAACGTAGAAGGTAAGAGCGCCAACGCCAACAGGAATACCGAGCTGCATAACAACGGTGAGAACCGTGGACATGTGAGGATCGAAGCCGTTTGCCTTCAGGATGGTAGGCGTCCAGGAAATAACCGTGTAAACCAGAACGTTCATAACGAAGCAGAGGAACATAGCGGTAAGGGTACGGGTGATCATGCTCTTCTTGAAGAGGAACGACCACGGCAGATCCTTAACTACCTCAGCGTTTTCACGACGCTGGATTTCTTCCTCGGGAACAGCGGGAACGTCTATGCCCTTAGCAGCAGTCTTTGCCTCGATGTTGGAAACAATCTTGTCTGCCTTTTCGGTCTGGCCCGTCATGGCCAGCCAACGAGGAGATTCCTCGAGGAACGTGAAGCAGAGGATTACAACAACAGCACCAACAATACCGCAGATAACGAACACGGGGCGCCAGCCGAGCATGGGCAGAACAACCATGTTCATAGCGGAGGCAACCAAAGTACCGCAGTTAGCGATCAGGCCAACGTAGGACTGGTACTTACCGCGCTTCGTGGGAGGAGTGAACTCGGTGAGGGCGGAGTAGCCTGCGGGGAACGCAGCGCCAAGGCCCAGACCCATGAAGAAGCGGCAGCCGGTCAGGAACGTTGCGTCGGGGGAGCCTGCAGCAACGAAGCAGAATGCGGTGAAGATAGAACCGCAGATGAGAACTGCCTTCTTGCGACCGATGCCGTCGGATAGGGCACCTGCCATGAGGCCACCAACCAGATAGCCGATCATGGTAATTGAGTTGAACAGTGCGAACTGTTCCAAGGTCATCCACTGATTGCCTGCAGCATCATAGGTGGACTGGAGAACCATACCGATAGGACCGCCAACGGCCATATCTACGGAGTCGCAGAACGTGATACCGGCGAGCAGCCACAAGATCTTCTTGTGGAAGCCAGTGATAGGCATACGGTCAAGACGTGCTGCGATGCCGTGATACGAGCTTTGCATTGCGTCGGACATATTGCACCTACCTTCCTTTCATTTTTTGTCTTGCACTCCCTGGGCGCAAGACAACTTGTTCCCCTTGCCCCCAAGCAAAGGGATTCCCTTCATTACCCTCAATTTTTTTCGGAAACTCTTACTCCATTAGAAGTCTTTTTAAGGCCCAAAGGCCTTTCCCCTAAAAATGCCGGTTCGTTCCACCCAATTAACGAAACCTGGCGTGCCTTGTTTCGTTTCACCCTACTGAACGAAACAAGGCTTGCTTCGATCCGTTCGACCCAACAAACGAACCGGAGCGCGACTTCTGGATACCCATTTTCAGGTTCGTGTGCAGTTATCGCAAACAACTTTTTGTTTTCTTAAATAACAAAAAACTATAAGGAGCCTGACCTGCGCATAATATGCAATAACTGACCGATAGAACGCTCCTTAACAACCCATTTCCTGGAGCTATCTACTCAGGTCAATATTGATTTCTTCCAATTTGAGCATCATTCTCAAATTGGTAAATCTATCACCGTCACAATGAACAGTAACACTATTCTATTCATGCGAGTTATAGGTTAGGAAATAGATTCCACACATCCCAAAAATGAATATTGAACATGTTCTAAAGGTATGCTTAGGCTCTCACCAAAGGGGCAATCGCACGAGTAATTGCATCTGAAACGGGAGTCGCCTGGGCAGCGTCCTCCACCTCAAGAACAACCTTGCCCGCCAAGCCCCCCTCGGTAATCTCAGTGAATAGCACCGAAGGCTCTTTCACGATGCCGGTATGCTCAAGGGCAATATCATGAGCAACCTTTTCTACTTCTTCAGCAACCGCATCCAGATCTTTACACGTAGTTGCAACAAAGGGAACCGACACGCGCTCTGGTGGCGGCAGGTGCACTACCGCATTCTTCGAAATTACCGAATTGGGGATGATTACCGTTTCGCCCAAGCGGTTCTTGATAGTTGCATGACGCCACGTAACGTCCTGTACCACTCCCTTGCTTGAACCAACTTGGATGTTGTCGCCCGGCTTCACGATCTTCATGAAGGATATTTGCACACCGCCAATAAGGTTCGAAAGCGTGTCCTGAAAACCGAGAGAAAGGGCGATGCCTCCAACGCCCAGGGCGGCTATAAGCGCCGACATATTCACATTGAAGCACGTATCCAAGACAAAGCAGCAGCCCAAACCCCACACTATGCCGCGCATAATATTGATGAAAATCGAACTTTGGGGAATGGAGGTATCGTCACGCTGCATAATATGGCGCAGCCACTTCACCAACACATGAGAAACAACCGCAATGGCGCAAACCAGGACAATTGCCACGATTAGCTTTCCTAGCAAATCACCGCCCGTAATACTTGAAATGAAGTTCTCGAAAACACTCATATATGCCCTATTCCCTTCAGAATTAGCCGCACATCAATACAATGGGGGCTGTTTGAACTTCCATTATCTGCGTATTATCGCAAGGGCATCAACGCTATCATGGAAACTCAACAAGCGAAGCGCCCAGGCCAAACGCAAGGCAAAAGCGTCTCGTGGGCAATCTGCCACAAGCCAACCGTACACGGTATCGAGCCAGTCTTTCATCTCGCTTAGCCTGTGTCATGCGTGATTTCGCAAGACCAGCGCACCCCACGAGTTCCATCGACTCGCCGATCGCAGCCTATTAATTAGTAAGAAGAAACAAACGCAGAAGGAGCACACCATGAACTACAACCTGGTTGAATTCCAAGGAGCCTATGGCACTTCCGCGCAAATCCCCAAGTCGGTACGCCCCGAAGTCTCATTTGTCGGCCGCTCCAACGTGGGGAAATCCTCCCTCATCAATCGCCTCTTCAACCGCAAGAAGCTCGCTAAGGTTTCCTCCATGCCAGGCAAAACCAGCACCATCAACTTCTTCACCACCAAGGAAATCGACTTTGTCGACCTTCCGGGATATGGCTATGCAAAAGTGGCAAAAAGCGAAAAGGCCCGCTGGTCGGAAATGATCAACGGATACTTCGACCAATATCGCTACTATGCGCTGGTTGTTTCGCTTATCGACATCCGTCACCCCGCCACTAAGCTCGATGAACAGATGGTGAACTTCCTTACCGAATGTCAACTCCCCTTCATGATTGCGCTCACCAAAGCAGACAAGGTGAGCAAGAACGAGGCGAGCAAGCAGAAGGCCGCCATCCGAAAGCAGCTGAACTTGCCCGATAGCGTAAACATGGTGGTCTGCTCATCGGAAAAGGGCACAGGCTTTGACGAGTTGCGCAAACTAATTGAAGCTGCCTGCAAATAACCGAAAACACCAGCCATGCATAACAGAAGGCACTAGGGGGACGAATGCCCTCCCTAGCCCCAAGGGAAGTCCACCCCTACCCCCCAAGGAGACCACTATATGAAAGTAATTCTTTACAGCGACGGATCGTCACGCGGCAACCCCGGCCCTGGCGGCTTTGGTACCGTTCTGCACTTCACCGACTCAAATGGAAAACTGCACACGCGCGAACTATCGCAGGGATACACCTGCACCACTAATAACCGCATGGAGCTTCTTGGGGTTATCACTGGGCTGGAAGCGCTCAAACGTCCCTGCACGGTTGAAGTCCACTCCGATTCGCAGTACGTGGTAAACGCCTTTAACCAGCACTGGGTTGAAGGATGGCTCAAACGCGGATGGAAAAACTCCAAGAAAGAACCAGTAAAGAACTCCGACCTGTGGAAACGTCTTCTGGAAGCAAAGAAGCCCCACAACGTCAGCTTCCATTGGGTAAAAGGCCACGCAGGCCACCCTGAAAACGAGCGCTGCGACGAACTGGCAACTTCGGCAGCCGATGGCCCCGGCAAAATCGAAGACAAAGGTTTTACGGGAAAATAGGAATAAACTCCTTATTGCACAAAAAAGAAGGCACCCGATTGGGTGCCTTCTTGCGTTTGCTGGGAAATAGTAATGGAGACCTATCTCTATCTCCCATTTAAGCTAGCAGCCACGCTGCCGGGTCTTACCCAGCGGCGCAAACGAATAAGCTAGATAAGGCGAACTCGACGAACGCCCTCGATCTCACGAAGCTTCGCAATGGCTTCATCCGAAGGAGCCTGGTCCATATCGATCAGGGTATAGGCATAGTCGCCGCGAGCCTTGTTCATGAAGTTGGCGATGTTCACGTTGTCATCGCCAAGGATGCTGGAAATCTGAGCAATCATGTTCGGCACGTTCTTATGCAGCAACGCAATACGGGTAAGGCCTGCGGGGCATACACCCATATCACATGCAGGATAGTTCACGGAGTTCGTGATGTTGCCGTTCTCGAAGTAGTCCATCAACTCACGAACAGCCATGATGGCACAGTTGTCTTCCGCTTCTTCGGTGGAAGCGCCCAGGTGAGGAAGAACAACCGCGTTCTTCATCTTCATAGCACCTGGCGTTGCGAAGTCGGTGATGTAGCGCTTCACGCGGCCCGAATCCAACACAACCTTCAGGGCAGCTTCGTCGACCAGCGTATCGCGCGAGAAGTTCAGCAGAACTACGCCTTCCTTCATAAGGGAGCACATATGGGCATCAACCATGCCGATGGTGTCCTTCAGCGCAGGAACGTGAATGGTGATGTAGTCGCACGTGCGGAAGATGTCCTTCAAATCAGTGATGTAATGAACAGGGCTGGAGATTTTCCATGCGGCGCTTACCGAAACGAACGGATCGTAGCCGTATACGTCCATGCCCAACTCAACTGCGGCGTTGGCAACTTCAGCGCCAACAGCGCCCAAGCCGATAACGCCCAGCTTCTTGCCCTTGATTTCCTGGCCAGCAAACTGCTTCTTTGCCTTTTCAGCGGCCTTGGTGATGTTTTCGTCATCCGCATTTTCGCGGCACCATTCGATACCGCCCAAAATGTCGCGGCTGCCCAGCAAAAGCGCGCAAAGCACGATTTCCTTAACTGCATTGGCGTTTGCACCAGGGGTGTTGAAGACCACGATGCCTTCGTCAGCGCAACGATCGAGCGGGATGTTGTTCACGCCAGCGCCCGCGCGCGCAATAGCGCGAAGACCAGCAGGGAACTCCATATCATGCATGGCGGCACTGCGAACAAGAATGCCCTCTGCTTCATCCAATGAATCGGTGAGTGAATACGCCTTAGGATCAAGCAAATCGGTACCTTGGGCAGAAATGTTGTTCAAGCAATGAATGAGCCTCATACAGGATCTCCTAACTACCATGCATTACGAACCAGTAAACGGGTTTTATGATAATAAAAAAGGCACCCAGTTGGGTGCCTGATTTGTAAATGGTGCGGGTGAAAGGACTTGAACCTTCATGAGCCGAAGCTCATACGGACCTGAACCGTACGCGTCTGCCAATTCCGCCACACCCGCATGTGCAGCTTTTGTGCAGGAGTTAGATTACCTTAGGTGCTAATCCAACGCAAGAAAAAAATTCAATTTCTTTGGATTATTTTGTTTAGCCCAATGCGCGCAGAATCAAAGCCCCGCCAACATCAAGGGCAACGACCGCCAAAGCAAAAGCCGCATTCGCTTTTTTCCTAGACATATCTCCAGCGCGCACCTTCGCCACATCCCCCAACACCGTATAAACACAGGCCTCGCATCAACTTTCTTTGCAAAGATTGTAAGCTATGGTGAACTTTTCTGTAAGCAAGCGCACAAATTAATAACGAGCTGGGAATCCCGCCCCTGCGCACCCACAAAAAACTATCAGCTTGTTTAATGGCGATGGGGTGAAAAAGCCCACCAATTCCCCTATTTATGGCAAGATTGATGGTTGGAATACCGTGCGGCCGTATGCCGCACTCCCAATACAACGATTTACACACTGTAAAAGGAGATCACACATGGGGTTTTTCTCAAAATTCGAACGCCGCGTAGAAGATGGCTTCGATGAGATGGGCGACAAGTTTTTCGATGCCCCCATCAGCCCCGTTCAGATTGCCAAAAAAGCTGAAAAGCAGATGCGCCGCGAAAAGATGGTCGGCGCTGGCAAGGAATACGCACCCACGCTGTACACCGTGCTGGTAAACCCCGACGACGATGAACGCCTGTTTGGCTACTACCCCACCTTGGCAGGTGAAACCGAAACGTACCTGCGCGGCAAGGCCCAGGAGCTGGGCCTTGTAATGGACGGCTCTCCCTTGGTGCGCTTCATCATCGACGACGAGCTGAAGCATGGCAAATTCGACGTGGTAGCCGAACTGGTTTCCGCTCCCATCGTCTCGCAGCTTCGCGCAGAGGAAATGCAGCGCTACGGTCTTTCCGCCCAGGACGCCGGAGCTCCCATTCCCGCAAACATCCCTACGCCCCAGAACTACGGCCAACAGCAGGCTTATGCTCCTGCGCAGGAAGCTCCTGCCCAGGCCCAGCAGTTTGCCAGCTCGGGCATTGACGTAATGGCCGAAGACGCCCTGGCAATGAAAAACGCTGAGGAAGCCTACGGCGCAGCACCCGTTGTCCCATCACCGGCACCCGTTGCAGCTCCGCAAACCGTTCGCTTCGACGAGCTTAATGCCCCCGAAGCCGTTCCTCAACGCGCAGCTAACCAGCAGCCCCGTCTTATCGACCTCACCACGAACCGCTCCTTCCCCATCACGAAGGCACAGATCGTAATGGGGCGCGCCCTTTCCAGCGACATCGCCATTGAAGATTTGAACGTAAGCCGTACCCACGCTGAAATTCGTCGCGAAAACGCAAATGCCTGGAGCGTTGCCGACCTTGGCTCCACCAACGGCACGCTGGTAAACGGCCGCCATATCGCTTCCACCATGCTGCAGGAAGGCGACCGCATAACCGTTGGCACCACCACGTTCTTATTCACCTTCCAATAGGGAGATTTTCCTTGAACGGGCTGCGTCACTTGCTGGCACAGCCCGTTTGCGCTTTATGCGCACCTTTTAAACCCGTTTCAAACGATAGGCTATCCCGTGATTGACGTAATCCTCCTCATAGGCAGACTGCTTTTTGTAGCACTGCTCTACCTGTTCCTTTTCGCCATCATGAAAACTGGCATTGGCCTGGTGCGCGGACAGCGCAAAGGCGAAAAGACCTGGACCGTCGCCATCGAAAAAGGCCCTAAGGAACTTCGCGGCGTGAACATTGCCGTCAACGGCCCGGTCATCGTAGGCCGCAGCCCAGGATCCGATATCGTCATCGGTGCCGAATACGTATCTTCGCGCCATGCGCGCTTTGTGCTCATGGGCCAGAACCTCTTCGTGGAGGATCTTGGCTCAACTAACGGCACAGCCGTCAATGGCCGCTTTATCTCTGAACCCACCGCGTTGAAGAACGGCGACAAGGTTGCCGTTGGTGATGTAACCATGCGCGTACGGTTCGCCCAGTAAAAGAGGAAGATGAATTCAACTATGCCCACTCCCCGCAACGCCCGCACCGAGCGCAAAGCCGCGGATGAGCCCAACTCCGTTGCCTTCTTCGGAAGCCGTACTGAAGTTGGCCACATCCGCGAACATAACGAAGACAGCCTGGTTGCGGTTCCACCGCTTTTCGCCGTTGCCGACGGCATGGGTGGCCACGAAGCAGGCGAAGTCGCCTCGGAAATTGCCATCAACACCATCATGGAGCTTGCGCCCGACCACGCCGATTCCGACGCGTTGGCGCGTGCCGTAATCGCCGCGAACCTCAACGTTATCAAAGCGCCTGCAAAGGGCATTGGCCGCGAGGGCATGGGCACCACGCTTACCGCCGCCATCTTGGAAGGCGAGCGCCTGATCATCGCCCAAGTTGGCGATTCGCGCGCATACCTTCTGCATGATGGAAAGCTCCAGCAGCTTACGCGCGACCATAGCCTCATGGCTGACATGATCGAAGCAGGCCAGCTGACAGAAGCTGAAGCCCGCGTTCACCCGAACCGCTCGGTTATCACGCGAGCCATCGGATCCGACCCCCATATGCAGCCCGACATCTACGAGCTGAACGTTGAAACGGGCGACCGTATCCTTCTGTGCTCCGATGGCATTTGCACCATGATCGAAGATCCGCAGATCGAGCATGTTATGGGCCACAGCCGCACTGCGCAGGAATGCGCCGACAACCTGGTGGCTGCCGCACTTGATGCAGGCGGATTCGATAACGCAACCGCTGTGGTGGTAGACGTTGAAGGATTTCGCGAGGTGCGCGAGCGCAAAGCCGAGCGCAAGTCGAAGATTCTCTACACGTTCTTGATCTTGGCGGTTATCGCCATTTTCGCAATCGCCGGCGTTACTGCCTATCAGTATGTGAACAACTCCGCTTACCTGGTGAACCAGGACGGCAAGGTCGCCGTATACCGCGGCCTGCAAGACGACCTGTTCGGCATGCCCCTTTCCAGCCTCGACCGCGTTACCGACGTTGAAGTGAACAAACTATCACCGAGCGTGGCAAGCCGCATCAACGATGGTATTTCGGTTGGCAGCATGGATGAGGCAAACGAGCTCATCGCTTCCTACCAGGAAGACATTGCCCGCCAAGATGCCGCAACTAAGCAAAGCGACGCTTCCGCTTCTACCAATAAAGCAGCGTCTTCTGACTCCTCCACCTCGAAGACGAAGAAGAGCGCCAACGAAAGCGAGTAGTCAATGACCCGACGCAATACCGAGCTGATGCTTCTTTGCATCGCAGCTCCTCTTGTTATATTGCTGTTTGCCATGGTTGCCCTCAACGAAGGGAACCAGGTAACACTCGACAACCTAACAGTGCCCTTGAGCATGTTTGCCACCTTCGTGGTGGCCCATCTTGCCATTCGCAAGCTCGCCCCCGGCGCCGATCCCGCCATCCTTCCGCTTTCATTCGCTCTCTCGGGCATTGGTATCGCCTTCATCACGCGCCTTGCACCCGACTTGGCCATGAAACAGGTTGGGTGGCTGTTCCTTGGCGTGGTGTTCATGGTGCTTGTTTTGGCATTCGTGAAGAATCTCGACAAGCTTGGCAGCTACAAATACACCATCATGATCGCTGGCATCCTGCTGCTGATGTCACCCATGCTTCCAGTCATCGGTAACGAAATCTACGGTTCGCGCATTTGGCTCTCCATCGGCGGTTTTTCCATTCAGCCTGGTGAGCTTGCAAAAATCTGCATTGTCATCTTCTTGGCGGCGTACCTGGCGCAGAACCGCGAAATGCTTTCCGTCTTCAACCACAAGCTGGGGCCCTTCCGCGTACCCGACATGCGCGCACTGGTTCCCGTCATCATCATGTGGGCTGTGGCCTTGCTGGTCATCGTATTCGAAAAGGACTTGGGCTCGGCTTTGGTCCTGTTCTTCGTGTTCGTCACCATGCTCTACGTTGCCACTGGCAAGCATGCTTACATCGTCATCAGCCTTCTGATGGTTTCCGTAGGCTTTGTATTCGTATACTTCCTGTTCAGCCATGTTCAGGTTCGCGTCGATACGTGGCTCAACCCCTTCGCCGACCCCACCAACACAGGTTATCAGCTGGTTCAGTCCATCTTCAGCATCGCAGATGGCGGCTTGTTTGGCGTAGGCATTGGCAACGGCATGGCCGAGCAGATTCCTATTGTTGAATCTGACTTCATCTTCAGCGCCATCGCCGAAGAGGCGGGTCTTTTGGGTGCTGCAGGCGTACTGCTTCTGTATCTGTGCTTTGCCATCCGCGGCATCTTGATTTCCGTTCGAGCAAAGAGCGACGTCAGCTCGTTTATGGCGGTGGGCTTCACTGCCGTTATCGTTCTGCAGGCCTTCATCATCGTGGGCGGCGTAACGCGCCTTATCCCTCTTACGGGCCTTACCCTTCCGTTTGTAAGCCAAGGCGGTTCCTCGCTTCTGGCAAGCTTCATCATCTTGGGCTTCCTGCTGCGCGCAAGCGATCAGGGCACGGGCTTGGGCACCGAAATGGCATCGGGCACGGGCATAGTAAGCCTGAACGGTGCGCTGGGACGCGTTTCCCTGGGCAAGCGCCTTACCGGCACCATGATTGTGTTCTCTGCCCTGTTTGCGCTACTGGTTGCCAATCTGACGATGATCATGGTTATCCAGGCAGACGAATACAAGAACATGCCCATCAACAACCATACGCTGGCAAAAGAATCGAAAACCGAACGCGGCGCCATCACCACATACGACAACGTGCTCCTGGCTCATTCCGTACTGCAAGACGATGGCACCTACAAGCGCGAATACCCTGCAGGAGCCCTTGCCGCTCACGTGGTGGGGTACGCTTCCGACACATACGGCACCTCCGGCATTGAGGCTTCCTGCAACGATACGCTGAAGGGCGAAAGCAACTACGCTTCATGGATCGATGTGCTGAACTCCTATTCCGGAGCCGGCACCGCAGGCAACGACGTGAAGCTCACCATCAACTCAACCATTCAGAAGGCTGCACAAGACTCGTTGAAGGGTTACAAGGGTGCCTGCGTTGCCATCGACCCGAAGACGGGAGCGATTTTGGCCCTCGCCTCTTCGCCCACCTACGATGCCGACGACGTTGACAGCATCCTTTCTTCCGGCGGCGATTCTTCGGCGCTGTACAACCGCGCAACCCAGGCGCTGTACTCACCCGGCTCCACGTTCAAGATCGTAACGTTGACCACCGCTCTGGCAGACAATGTGGCAACCGAATCGACTCAGTACGATTCCCCCTCCACGCTCGACATCGGCGGCGGCAAGGTGACGAACTTCAACAACTCGTCATATGGCACCATTACGCTGCAGCGCGCAACCGAGCTTTCCGCTAACACCGTATTCGCGCAGCTCGGCGATCAGATCGGCGCAGAAGACCTTGTTTCCTCTTCCGAGAAATTCGGCTTCAACAACGCGCTGAACTTCGATTTGCCGCTTGCTAAATCGCTGATGCCCGACCCGAACGAAATGACCGAATGGGAAACCGCATGGGCAGCAGCAGGTGAGCCGGTAGGCGAACACGCCAGCCCCGCGGGCCCGCAGGCAACCGTCTTGCAGATGGCATTGGTAGGCTGTGCTATCGGCAACAATGGCACCATCATGCAGCCCTACCTGGTCGACAGCGTTAACAACTCCGACGGCAAGAACAGCTATCGCGCAACGCCTTCCACGATGTCGAACGTATGCTCTTCGTCGGTAGCCAAACGCGTACGCACGGTGCTTGAGGGAGTTGTGAACAACGGCACTGGTAAGGCAGCCGCCATTTCCGGTGTGCAGATTGCTGGCAAAACCGGTACCGCAGAAACCGGCAAGGAAAAAGACGACCGCTGGTTTGTAGGCATGGGCCCATCCGATGACTGCTCAGTAGTAGTGGCCATCGTCCTCGAAGAGGCAGGCGAAAGTCTTTCCGGCGGTGCAGCTGGACGCGCCCAGGGCGTTCTGAAGGCAGCGCTTGAAGTACAAGGGAATCTGTAAGAAAAGCGTTTCCTGATTCCTCGTGAAAGCCTTGCAAAAACGAGGAACTTGACATGGTAATACGATATGCTTATGCGATGGTCGTTAAGCATGGATCCAAAGGGAGTACAAACGTGGCTGGAAGCATGGTTGGCAGAACATTCAACAACCGTTACACGCTAACTGAACGAGTCGGCCTTGGTGGCATGGCAGAGGTATACCGCGCACAGGACAACGTCCTGGGCCGCACGGTAGCCGTAAAGGTTATGCTGCCCCAGTATGCAGCCGACCCAACCTTTACCAAGCGTTTCCGTCAGGAAGCGGCATCTGCAGCTAACCTGCAGAGCCCCTACATCGTAAGCATTTACGACTGGGGTCTTGACGGCGAAACCTACTACATTGTTATGGAGTTCCTCCGCGGAACCGATCTTAAAACCGCCATCAATGAACGAGGCGCAATCAATCAGCGAAAGGCAGCCGAAATCGGCAGCCAGATTGCTCAGGCGCTTTCCGTTGCGCATGAAGGCGGCGTAATCCACCGCGACATCAAGCCGCAGAACATCATGATCCAGCCTGATGGCAACATCAAGGTAATGGACTTCGGCATTGCACGCGCAGGCGACGCAGGCCTTTCCCAAACGGCAACCGTTCTGGGCACTGCTCACTACGTATCGCCCGAGCAGGCTCAGGGTAAGGAACTCACCGGCGCCAGCGATATCTACTCGTTGGGCGTAGTTCTCTACGAAGCCACCACCGGAAAGCTTCCCTTCGACGGCCAAGATGCAGTAAGCGTTGCCGTAAAGCAGGTCAACGAACTTCCCGCACCGCCTAGCACCATCAATCCGAATATCGATCCCGGCCTGGAAGCCATCATCATGAAGGCCCTGGAAAAGGATCCCAATAAGCGCTTCAAAGACGCTGCGGAAATGCGTCATGTGCTGAACGACTTCCTGGCAGGTCGCCCCATCGCCCTCGGCGACGATATCAGCGGTCTTAAAACCCAGGTTATGGGCGGCGTTGCGCCTATGCAAAACGGCACCGCTGTTATGAGCCCCGTTGCCGGCGGCCAAGCTACCGGTGGTTTTACCCAGGTAGGCCCACGCGTCTATTCCGCTGAAGACGAAGAGGCAGCCGCCAAAAAGAAAAAGCGCAACACCATCATCGGTGTTGTCGTGGCATTGCTGTGCATCATCGGCATTGCGGGTGCTATGTTTGCCATGAACGGCAGCGGCGACAAGGTTACCGTGCCCGACGTAACGAACAAGTCTATTGCCCAGGCACGCACCACCCTCGAGCAGGCAGGATTCAAGGTTGGCACCGAAACGGAAGTGTATAGCAGCACCGTTCCTGCAGGCAGCGTAGTAAGCACCGACCCGCAGGCGGGCGAGCAGGCCGTAAAGGGCTCTACCATCAAGATCAATGTTTCTAAGGGAACCGAGCAAGTTACCGTCCCCGATTTAAAGGGCAAATCCGCCGACGAAGCCCAGAAAGCACTGAGCGAAGCGGGGCTAACGGGCCAGCAAGGTGATTCCGTATTCTCCGACGATGTTGATGAGAACATGGTCGCATCGCAGGAAACCCCCTCGGGCACCACAGCAAACAAGGGCGACACGGTTGTGTTCCACCTCTCCAAGGGTTCTGAAAAGGTTACTATCCCCAACGTTGTGGGCATGACTCAGTCGCAGGCAACCTCCAAGCTGGAAAGCGCAGGCTTCGCGGTTAACACCACGACCGAAACCAGCAAGGATGTCGAAAAGGGCAACGTAACAAAGCAGAGCAAAACAGGCACCGCCACCAAGGGAACCACCATTACCATCACCATTTCCAGCGGTCTTGGTGAAGCCCCCAATGTAGTTGGTATGTCCGAGAGCAAGGCAAAAGAAACCCTCGACAAAGCAGGTTATAAATACGATCTGAAGTACAAATCCGATTCAACGGTAGCGAAGGGAAATGTTATCTCGCAGAGCACTAGCGGCAGCACAGTTACCCTTACTATCTCCGATGGCCCTAGCAGCACCAACAACCAAGGATCCGGCGGATCGGGAAACAACTAACCAGCACGTCGATAAGTACAACGACTAGCACAATAAGGCCTCGCAGCAACGCGAGGCCTTATTTTTTTACAGGCTATTCTGCATAACATGCACTGCTCACCAAACAATAGAAAGCCCGTGGCAGCTGCCCGAATCAAAGTTGAAAGCCCAGAAGCGCCCGACATCAGCAAAGGGGCTATAACCTTAAACCACGAATTTGAATCGCTAAAAACAGCGGACAATGCCGAGAGGAAAGCGCGAGCTGCTTATCTTTCTCGCGGATACTTGCCCCGTTGCCGTCACTGCAATACCGCGTGTCTTGCGCATAATCCGCTCCGTTGCCGCCGCTGGGTTCTTCGCTTATTTTCGCGGGAATTTCCCCTGCCGCCGCCGGACTTCTCGTTATTTTGCAGGATCCGCCCCTTGCCATCGCTGGGCTCATTTCCTCTTTTCGCAGGACTTGCCCCCCTTGCCGCCACTAGGCTCCGTACGTCTTTTGCGCGAATTGCCACCTTGCCGCCACTAGGCTCCATGCGTCTTTCGCAGAGCCTAACCCGCTGCGGCGCCGCGCGTCTTTCGCAGAGCCTGCCCCGCTGGGTCGGTCCGCCCCTTGCAAAAACAAAAATTCTGACTTCTTTGCAATTTTTTTTTCGATTGGGGACTCCCTCCTGTTCCCAAAAAGCGAAAACAAGCCGTTTTACGGCCGATTTACTGCATTTTCGAGCCGATATCCGCACTTTGGCGCTCCGGAACAATCCCTAATCGCAAAAAAGTTGCAGTCCAGACCGATTTTTTGTTTTCGAGCTCCCAAGGCGGCATCGAACCAGCACTAGAAGCGAGACGGGCGGGCAATACTGCGAAGCGATCTATAGGCAGGGGCGGGGGCAACGCTATTGCGAGGGCTGCACCACTGTAAACGCGACGAGCAAAAACTGTCCCATAGGCTGAATAACTACGAGGCATGTTTTTGAGCCATCCCCGTAACGCGCAACTTGCAATAAAAAAGGTCCGAAAAGGCGGACCTGAAGATACTGGCGCCCCCGAGAGGACTCGAACCTCCGACGCACGGTTTAGGAAACCGACGCTCTATCCTCTGAGCTACGGGGGCAAAAAGGATGCTGACAATCAGCTCTGCTATCTTATCACACCCCTTCTGCACTCCAAACGGGCGCATCAAAACAACCATCGCAACCCTTTACGGCTCCACCTGCTTTTACCGTGCGGAGGAAAACTCCCGCAAAGGCCTCTTCGATGCAGGAAAGCTCCAAAATTCCCCTTCACCGAAGGAGAGACTGCCGATGGATGCCAGCAACTTTACGACGTTGGCAAAGGACCCTTCGCTGCAGGGAAAAACTCCCGCAATGGTACCTTTGCTCCAGGCGGGGCTCCCGCAAGGGATTCGTTTTTGCGGAAGAGGAAGCTCCCGTAAAAACACTGCCCCAGTTGAGCAAGACACTAGAGAATGGTAGGATAACCCGCGAACGCTGTTTCAGGGCGAGGTGAAATTCCTCACTGGCGGTAACAGATCCCCCGAAGCAACCTAGCTTCATCTGAAGCCCGCAACCCTACTTGGCCTGGCGGCTTAAGCAGACTGATTTGGTGCAAGTCCAAAGCCAACGGTTACAGTCCGGATGGAAGAGACAGGAGGCCTACTTTGTCTACCCCGAACACCCCCACCAAGAACACCAACGCATGGTCCACCAAACAGCTGGTCACCATGGCCCTCATGTGCGCCATTGGCGTTCTTCTTTCGTTCATTGAATTCCCCTTGCTGCCCGGCGTAACCTGGCTTAAATTCGACGCCTCGAATATGCCTGCCATGGTTTCCGGCTTCGCATTCGGCCCTGGAGCCGGCGTTGCGGTAGGCATCCTAACCGCCATCATTCACGGCCTGCTCATGGCGGACTTCACCGGTGCACTCATGAATGTACTCACCGTCACGTGCTTCGTATTGCCCGCCGCTATCATCTACAAGAAGAAGCGCACCTACCCCGCCGCTATTGCAGGCTTGGTGCTCAGCATCATCGCTGCGATGGCTGGCGCCGTTGTGGGCAACCTCATTGTTACCCCTATGTGGCTGGGCGTCCCCTTTGAAGCGGTAACGGCAATGATCATCCCCATCCTCATTCCGTTCAACCTGCTGAAGGGTTTGCTCAACGCGGTTTTAACGCTGGTTATCTACAAATCGATCTCCAACCTTATTACTCCTAAGAAGGATCAGACGAAGGGTCGCTAAACCGTGATTACCTTTTCCGACGTTTCCTTTACCTACACAGGCGAAACCAAGGTACTTTCCGAACTGGCTCTCTCTATTGAAGAGGGCCAGTTCGTCTGCGTTTTGGGCGCCAATGGCTCAGGTAAATCAACGTTCTCGAAGCTCATCAACGCACTCTTGGTGCCTGATACCGGCACCGTAACCGTGAACAACCTGGAAACCAGCAATCCAGACAACACCTTCGCTATTCGCAGCACGGCAGGTGCGGTATTTCAAAACCCCGATGACCAGATTGTTGCCAGCCTCGTTGAAAACGATGTGGCATTCGGCCCTGAAAACCTGGGCATAGAAAACCCCGAGCTTCGTCAACGCGTAGAGGAATCGTTGGCAAAGGTCGGCTTGGCTGGCTCCGGCAAGCGCGAAACCGCAGCCCTTTCTGGAGGCCAGAAGCAGCGCGTCGCCATTGCAGGCGTGCTGGCAATGCATCCCTCCATTCTGATTTTCGATGAGGCGTCGGCCATGCTCGATCCGCGCGGACGCCGCGGCTTGATGCGCGTGTGCAAAGAGCTCCACGAACAGGGCATGACCGTTATCATGATCACTCACTTCATGGAAGAAGCCGCAGAGGCCGATCGCGTTATCGTGCTAAACGATGGCCACTGCGTACTCGACGGTACCCCCGACGAGGTGCTTACGCAGGATCATATTCTTCGCGACCTTAATCTTGATGTACCCTTCGCCACCCACATGTCGCGCCTTCTGCAAGATCGCGGCATCAAGGTTGGCACCCATATCGAAACCGCAACGCTGAAGGAGGAACTGTGTCGATCGCTTTCGAACAGGTAAGCTTCAGCTACACACCGCTCACCAAACGACAAAAGAAAGCCGGAGAAGTGCAGCGCTACGCCTTGCGCAATGTCAGCTTCACCCTCAACGACGGCGAATTCCTTGCCATTGCAGGACATACGGGATCTGGCAAATCCACCCTGGTGCAGCACCTGAACGGCCTTGCAAACCCCACTGAAGGGCGTGTGCTCTGGAACGGCAAAGATCTAGCAGACCGCAAAAACGCAACGTGCGCCCGCGGCGATATCGGCGTGGTTTTCCAGTACCCCGAACACCAGCTGTTCGCCGAAACGGTCTATGAGGATGTGGCGTTCGGCCCCCGCAATATGGGTCTACCCGAAGATGAGGTTGATTCCCGCATCCGCGAAGCACTGGCCGATGTGCATCTTGATTTCGATACGCTGAGCGAACGCAGCCCCTTTGAGCTTTCGGGTGGTCAGCAGCGACGCGTGGCGTTTGCCGGCGTGCTTGCCATGCGCCCCACCACGTTGGTGCTCGACGAACCAGTTGCTGGCCTTGACCCGGCATCACGCGCTGATTTCCTCGACCTCATCAAACAGCTCCACGAGCAGCGCAACCTTACGGTGGTAATGGTTTCGCACAACATGAACGACATCGCCCTTCTTGCAGATCGCATGCTGGTCATGCACGAAGGGGAAGTGGCGTTCCTGGGCACACCAGAGGAAATCTTCACCAAGCACGCGGTCGAATTGCGCGAAATCGGCCTCGGTATCCCCCATGCCCAAACCCTGGCAAACCAGCTTCGTGCCGAAGGCATGCCCTTGCCCGAAAAGCTCTATCTGCCCGAATCGTTAGCAGATGAAATAGCTCGCATCCTTGGCGAAAGCGAGGCTGCGCAATCATGAATATAGATGCCGTATTCGGTCGCTACATAGCCAAGGATTCCGCTGTTCACCGCATGGACCCACGCGCAAAGCTCCTGCTTTCAATCCTGTTCATGGTTATGGTGTTTGCTGCGGGATCGTACGTATCGTTAGGCGTCGCCGCATTGTTTACTGCGGGAATGTTTGCTTTCGCGCACATTTCGCTTCGACAGGCGTTCACCTCCATCGCGCCCCTGGCCATTCTGGTGGTTTTCACTGCCCTGCTGAACATTTTCTTCGTTCAGGGCGGCGAAGTGTACTTTCAGCTATGGATCATCTGCATTAGCCAGCAAGGCTTGCACCAGGCGCTCTTTATCGCCATCCGCCTTACCATGCTGCTGTTGGGCGTGAGCTTGCTTACGCTGGCCACCACCACGCTCGACCTCACCGATGGCTTTGAGCGCCTTCTAGAGCCTTTCAAACGCTTCGGGCTGCCTGCTCATGAGCTGTCCATGATGATGGGCATCGCCCTGCGCTTCCTGCCCCAGTTCGCCATCGAACTGCGCACTATCTACCGCGCGCAGATTAGCCGTGGCGCTAATTTCGGCAAGGGACCCAAAGGGGGCGTCGCCATGATGACTTCGCTTATCGTGCCTCTGTTCACCAGCGCATTCCGACATGCCGAAACGCTTTCTTTGGGCATGGACGCGCGCTGCTATCATGGAGGCGAAAACCGCACCCGCCTAAAAGAACTCTCTTTCAGCAAGCGCGATATCGCTGGTACCGTTTATTTGGGAATCGGCACTGCAGCGGTACTGGCAACCGACCTCGTCTTGAACATGCTGCTGTAAACACAGAACCGCACAGCCCGGCACTTCCCCACTCGCACAAACCCTAGCCCAGCAAGGAAAACTGGCGCGCAGGTATCAAACCCAGACTGCGAACGCATCGGAACCATTACGGCGTTTGACGGTCCTAGCAACCAAGGCAACCGCCAACCACTCGAAAGGAACACCATGGACGACATCATTGAATACCTTACCGCAGTACCCGCATGGTACCTGGCAACCTGCGAAGGCGACCAGCCCCGCGTTCGCCCCTTCAGCTTCGTCATGCGCGAAGGCGATACCCTGTGGTTCTGCACCGCAACCAACAAAGATGTTTATCATCAGCTGCAGCAAAACCCCAAATTCGAGCTTTCCGCATGGAAGCCTGGCCGTGGCTGGATCATCGTTCCGGGCGTAGCCGATTTGAACGACACTGCAGGCGATGAGGTTCGCAAAGCGGGCTACGAACACATGACGGCACTTGGCGAAACTTACGAAGACTGGGGCGATCCGCGCCTGACGTTCTTCTCCCTGAAAGAAGGCATTGCCAAGATCGATGACATTGACGGCTCTTCCAGGAGCATCGAGCTGTAAAGGCATCGATGTACATACAACGCATTTGCATCAGGCCCCGCCCGGCAACGACCCATCCCACACCCAAAAGGATAGGGTCGCAAAGCCCGGACGGGGCCTGCCGTTTACCTGGCAGCATGTTAATCAACTCGCCAGGAACCTGAAGTCCTCGGAGATGCACAACCGCCCAGAAGGGCAATCACCATACCCTACCAGCCCGATAACAAAACCCGATGAAACAAAAACGCCGGTCGATGACCGGCGCCAAGTTTTACAGCATAGAGATTTGATCGACGAGCTTTCGTGCCGCATCGCGAACCGAAAGGCCATTGATGTCGATAGTAAGATCGGCGTACTTTTCGTACAGAGGCACGCGCTCCTCATACAGGTCAGCCAAGCTCATGCCGATGCCGTTCTTCATAACAACACCGCGTTCGTGAAGGCCGCCCAAACGGTTTTCCAGCTCTTCATAGGAAACCTGCAAGTACACAACCGTGCCGATAGAAGACAGATGCTTCATAGCCTCGTCGGAATAGACAGCAGAACCACCCGTAGCAATGATGGCATGGCTCGTGGAAAGCGTGCACAGCACCTCATTTTCCACTTCGATAAAGCCATCAGGACCGCATGCATCGATAATCTTCTGCAGCGTCTTGTCGAGCTTGCCCTGAATAAGCAAGTCGGCATCGATGAATTCATAGCCAAGAATCTTCGCCAAAACAACGCCCAAGGTTGACTTGCCGGCGCCCGGCATGCCAATAAGGATGATGTTCTCGGTGGTGTTAGTCATGAGGCCCGTCCTCTTTCCATTTGTCTCTACCGAAAGCAACTATAGCACGTTTCGCTTCAACCCTCGGAACCACCACCTCGTTCACCAAGATGGCTACGAAAATCAACGCAAACCCGACCAGCAAACGGCTCGTCATAACCTCTCCGTACAACAGAACAGAGAACAGCACGCCAAATACCGATTCCAAGCTAAGAAGCAACGCCGCCTGCGAGGGGTTAACGTACGCAAGCGAAACGTTCTGGATGCCAAAGGCAATGATCGACGCAAACACGATGAGAAAGGCCATCTGACCAACAATGGTAGGTGTTATCACCGCAGCCGCAGGAAGCGTTTCCGTGACTGCGCCAACGATGCATCCGAAACAACCTTCGGTGATGAATTGGAACACCGTGAGCATCAGTGCGTCGTGCTTTTCAGTGAACTTGGACACAAAGACGATGTGAACCGCAAACAAAACCGAGCTGACCATTGTCAGGGATTCGCCAAAGCCAATGGAAAATGTCTGCCCTGATGTAGTAACCGAAACCAGCCAAATACCCACAACGGCAATGCCAGCAGCCCCTATATTGAAAAAGGAGGGACGCTTACGCATAAGGATCCACGAGGCAAACGGAACCACAACACAGTACGTTGCGGTAAGGAATGCGTTAATGCCCGGCGTTGTATGCTGCAGGCCCACAGTTTGCGCCAGGAATGCTGAAAAATCGAACACTGCCAGCACCATGCCTGCGCCCAAGGCGCGCTTAGAGAAATGTGCCTTCACCCGCTTGCGCAGAATAAAAAGAAGAATGAAGCCCGCCAACGTGAAGCGGATGCCCAAAAGCCACGCCGGCGGCATAACCGCGACCACATCCTTCATGACCACGAAGCTGAAGCCCCAAATCATTGCGGCCAAAACCAACAGTATTTTATAAACCCATGAAGGTATTTCAGAAAGAGCAATCATAAGTGCCCATTATAACCAAGCCGCTCCCCGCAAGGGTCAATTGCACGGCACTGGCTCGATCTAGGAGCAATACGGCTTCCCGCTGCAGAATACCCGATAGGCATCTGCCCAGCACTCCCATCGGCGGCGCAATCGCCGTTATCGGCGACAGATCTCCTAAGGCAACCTGACCGCAATCGGGCATTCCCAGCATGCATCCCGCCTTCAATCGCAGCGAACAGCAGCCGCCCTTCGCACCAGACCAACCAGAACCGCAGGCAGAAAGCATCAGACAGGCAAATTCTAACGGGCGCCGCCACCGCCGCCGAAGCCGCCGCCACCGCCGCTGGAGAACCCACCGCCGCCGCCAGAGCCATCGGAGGAATCGCCCGAAAGCGCCGACTGCACTGCCTGGATAGATTCCGATACCGACGTGTTCAGCATCGAGCCAAGATCGGGCATGGTGGTGTTCGCATAGTACGTCGGGGTATACAGCCCCCACCATGGCACGTACGAGCTGTCCAGCGCCTCATCGTTATTCAGCTGGAACATCTCGGGCACCTTCTTGCGTAGCTCACCAATAGCCTGTTCAGCTACGCCGAACAGATAGGCATACACCATGAATTCGCCCCATACCTTCACATCGGCGGCAGGGCGTTCATCCAACGCAGAGAATTCCGTAAGCCATTTACGCAGCCCTTTGCAGCGCGCATAGACATCGGCACCCTTCTGCGTGCGGCGCTCCATGAAACGAGAAACCACAATAAGAGCCACTCCCGTGATGATGCCGGGAACAAGAACGAGGAAGTTCTCGAAGATACACGCGATGATAAAACATCCCAGTATCAGCGCAATTGCCACCGAAAGCATACGGAAGCGCTTCGACTTCGAGTAGCTTTCAAAGTACTCGGCTGTTATCACATGCGAAGTTACCAAACCCTGCCAATCGGACATAGCGTCGTTGAATTCTTCGGGATTGCTTTCTGCATACGCTTTGATGGTTCCCAACCACAGCGAAGGCTGGCCTTGCGCTACCGTATCGAACAGGAATGACATAGCCTTGCGGTCAATCGTGCTATTGAGCGAAAGCTCTACCTGAGGTACACGCGTAAGGTAGTAGTCATCGACTTGCTTCTTTCGAATGACACCACCCTGTTCGTACGAACCCTTGTTAATCAAGATCGCACCAGCATTGGCAAGATGCATGATGGTTGCCGTGAAATCGGTTGAACTTTCCTTATCGAAGGTCCACAAACGACCGATCACAGCAGGGTGGGCACCAGCTTCCGGCACATCACGCCAATATTCATCCTCGAAGGTAGGCTTGAGCTCTTTGCCGTAGCGAACAAAGGAACGAACGCCCCATACCAGCAACGCCAAGCAAACAAGGATCACCACAATAAGCAACCCGAGCGAGAGCGCGCGCTGCGCATTGGCGCGGTCTGCCCATGTCTGCTCTTCGGAAAGAACGGTATCGAGGCGAGCGGTAGATTCGTGCATGTTGTCGGCTCCGGAAACTATGCCCGACAGCCACTCAACGGGAAACACCACACGCGCTTCTGCATAGGAACCTGCGTTTACGTGGGGAACGCTGTAACTTACCGTGCCGTCATCATTGATGGCAACCGTAGCATCTAGAGGACCATGACCCCACGCGCGCACATTTTCACCCGCCGTAACCTTGGCCCCCGAAGCGATGGGAAGGTTCAGCGTCATGGTCACATCACTGGAATCTTCAGCCCAGCCGCTGCCCACAAACTGCCAGTACAGCTCTCCCACATCGGAGTATGCCTGCGCAGCCTTGGTTACCGTATAATCCAGCTGCACAACGTCCACTTCGTCTTCCACCGAGAAGAACACATAAACGGTGTTCTTGGGCTTATCGAATGAGTAAGCGTCGCCGCCGGGACCGCCCGACTCACGCCAATCAAGCTGGAAAGGTACGCTGGGAAACTCCGAGAGAGATTTCGCCGAAGAACCCATGCTTACGCTGTTGATCTTGATATCGGAACCAGAAGGTAAGTTATCGAAGTTCCACCATACCGCCGTAAAAGTACCGCTGAAATCAAACGTGCGCTGCTCAACCACATGCAAGTCGCCGTTTGGCTGCACCGTTGCGTTGATGGTGGTATGCGGCATTTCGTATGACTTTGCATGAGCCTGCTGCGGCGTGAAGCAAAGGCAGGCAAACGCCAGCGCCAAAACTGCAACAGCAAGGGCTACGCCCTTGCCAAAGCTGCTTTTGACCTGATTTTCGACCACAAGTGTGGCGAATTGGCCGTTTTGGCGATTTTTTTTGATGAAAGCATGGTTTTGCACTGCTCTTCTCCTTGCAAGATGAGGGCGGGCAGGTTATCATTTCAACTCGCATATACGGAGAGCTGACCGAGAGGCCGAAGGTGCTCGCCTGCTAAGCGAGTATACGCCAAAAGCGTATCTGGGGTTCGAATCCCCAGCTCTCCGCCACCGTATATCGAGCCCGTTCATTTCGAACGGGCTTTTTTCATTTTAGACGACTCAATGGCAAACAGGCACTTTATTGCCCAATCGGGCGAGAATCGCTTGGGGAGCGCACTAGGTTTTAGCAAGAAACGCCTTGGCAAAATTGACTAAATAGCAACCGGCACTCTCAAGCCGGCTGCTGGAAAAGAGCGACACCAAAGCAACGATGCCGCCCAAATAGGGCGGCATCGTTTTACTCGTTACGTTGGATCAAATGCTGATTCGTACTCTGCCGGAAGCAAGAGCCACAAACGGCATACGTCTCTTTATTTCACTGAAGGCGTATCCGACGGATCTTTAGGGGCGGTTCCCATGTTTACCGAGGGAGCCTGCGCAGCATCGTTGCCCTGGCCAAAGGAAACAACCGGCGCAGCCGAAGCAGCCGCATTGGCATCGAAGTTTTCACGCGCAGTGAACTTGAAAAGGCCAGCAACCAGCACTCCAGGGAACGTCTGAATCGCACTGTTGTATTTCATTACCGTGTCGTTGTAGCTCTGACGCATATAGCTGATTTTGTCTTCCGTAGCGGAGATCTCAGCTTGCAGCTGCTGGAAATTAGCATTTGCTTTCAAGTCGGGATAAGCCTCAGAAACCGCGAATAAGTTCTTCAACGTACCCGAAAGGAAGTTATCGGCAGCCATCTTCTGCTCGGGCGTCGTAGCGTTGCATACCGCAGAACGCGCTTCGGTTACCTTTTGGAGCGTACCGCTTTCGTGGGCAGCATAGCCCTTCACCGTTTCCACCAAATTGGGAATAAGATCCAAACGGCGCTGCAGCTGAACATCAATTTGCGACCAAGCATTGTCAACGCGGTTGCGCAGCTGAACGAGGTTGTTGTACAGGGCAATAAGGACGATGGCCAGAATCACCACCACAACAACGATTGCAATAATTGCTTCCATAACTTGCTCCTAGCGTTTCTCGCGCAGCCACGCCCGCAGACGCGCTGCTATGATGCGGGAAAACCACTGGTGATTTTCGCCACCTTGCCTCGAATTACTCGATGCTTCTATTATAAAGCCTCCACAATGGCAGCGCCCAATGGAGAGAAAGACGTTACGCGCGTCCACCATTCATGCTTGCGCGCCTCAACCGAAGCCTCACACGCCGCCTGGTAGCTATCGAAAATGCAGCACACCGCCGAACCGCTTCCGCACAGCACCACATTTTCCTCGCCAGCAGCAGCCCTTCCCCACTCAAGGACTTGAGCAACCACCGGCGTTACCGAACAAGCCGCCTTTTCGAGGTTGTTGTACAGGGAAACATCAGCCGCAGCATCCAAAGTTGCAATCGACGAAAGATACTCTGAACTGGGCAAAACAGGATCTTCATCAAACGCCGCATAGGCCTTACCCGTAGATACGCCAGCATCAGGGCGAACAAGCAGAACGAAGCCAGAACGGGGCTTAAGCTGAGCCTCGAACACGTCGCCCTTACCCGAAAGACGCGCGCAACCGCCTTTCAGGAAGAAGGAAACATCGGCGCCCAAACGCGATGCCACTTCCTGCACACGCTCATCTTCCACGCCAACGCCCCACAGCGTTGCCGCACCGACCAACGCAGCAGCCGCATTGGAAGAGCCGCCGCCCAAGCCCGCTTCAGCAGGAATTACCTTGTTGAGAATCATTTCGATGGTTTCATCCTGCGTGCGGCCCAAAGCCTTTGCCAGCTCAACCACAGCCTTGTAGGCGATGTTTTCCTCGGCCTTGATCAAAAGAGGGTCGATGGTAAAAGAGCTTTCGCACTTCAGCATCACCTGAAGGCCATCGCCCGAACCCTCGTCATCGAAACGACGCATGGAAAGCGTGTCGTGCAGGGCAAGCGAGTGCATGATGGTTTGCACCTCGTGGAACCCGCTTTCCTGCTTTTCACCCACAGCCAAAACCAGGTTCACCTTTGCAGGCGAAATGATCTTGGTGACGTTTTTCATTGGCAAACCTTCAAGCCTCATGCAGAAGCACCATCCTGATTCGATTCTTTATTGTTCTACTCGTTTATCGCAGCAGCGGGTTCATTTGCTTCCTCGGCGCGCGCTGCGACCTTTCTTGCTTTATTGCGCTTGCGTTTTTTGCGAAAAAACGTTTGCAGCAACGATGCGCAATCCTCTTCGCATACCCCAGGCGTAACCTCGAACACATGGTTCAACCGCTCGTCGGCATTCACCTGATACAGCGAGCCTAACGCACCTGCCTTCGGATCAAATGCACCAAACACACAACGATCGATGCGCGCCTGGTGCATAAGCCCCGCGCACATGATGCATGGCTCAAGCGTAACGTACACCGTACACCCCGATAGACGCCAAACGCCTAAATTGTTTGAGGCTTGTTTCATTGCAAGGAATTCAGCATGGCCGGCAGGGTCGGCATCCGTCTCGCGGCGATTATATGCAGCGGCAATTACCTCTCCGTCGCGCACCACCACTGCGCCGATGGGCACTTCGTCAAGCAGTTCCGCCTTGCGCGCTTCAGCAATTGCCAGACGCATGAATTCAATATCTTGCGTATCTGAAGAAATGAGCTCCATACCTCACCACCAAGTTATGCTATCCTAATCCCTACCGATTCGGAGGAATGGCAGAGTGGTTGAATGCGGCGGTCTTGAAAACCGTTGTGCCGCAAGGCACCGTGGGTTCAAATCCTACTTCCTCCGCCAGAATTTCCAAGCCCGTTCATTGAACGGGCTTTTTCATTCTATGCACCACGAAACCAGCGGCAGCCAGCCTTTTGCGTCATCTTGCCCACTTGCAGGGCGACGGGCATTTCACGACCCCCTGTCTGACCCCGCAACGCAATTGACTAATCAGCGAAAAAGGTTTCCATGGCAAAGTCGACGGGCATTTCACGACCCAGCCAAAGACGCTCGGCAATTGCCGCCTGCTGCACAAAGGGGCCAGCGCCGTCAACGGTTTTACAGCCGCAGGAACGCGCCAGCTGTATGAGTTCGGTGTTGCGGGGGTTGTACACCAGATCCGCCACGATAAGCTCGGGTCGCAACATATCCGCCGTCAGAAGACAGCCGGGATCATCGGGATACCCCACGGTGGTTGTATTTACCACCAGGGCTGATTCGGCAAGCGATGCCCTTAGCTGATCTTCGTCGGAAAGAGCATAAAGGGAAATCTCACAGGGAGAATACCCGTGTAATCGATCGATCAGATCATATCCCCTTTGCAGATACGACTCCTTCCTATTGAACACATCGATCTGCGCCACTCCATCGAGCGCCGCCTGAACAGCAACGGCGGAAGCTGCGCCACCAGCGCCCAACACGGCTATCTTCTTTCCGCGCACATTGATGCCATTCAGTACCAAATTGCGCATAAAAGCGGCACCGTCGGCGTTGTCGCCCAAAGAACGGCCATTCTGAATTACCACAGTGCTTACCGCGCCCATAATTTCTGCCGTCCGAGAAATTTCATGAAGATAAGGGACGATGGCATTCTTATACGGTGCCGTTACGTTATAGCCCAAAAAGCCAAGCGCCTCCATGCCACGCACAGCCGATTCCAGGTTCTCTGGTTTCACGTTGAAGGGAACAAAGGCGTAATCGTAGCCCATCCTCTCAAACACAGCATTGTGGATAGCCGGCGAGCCAGAATACGTTACGGGTGAGCCAATAAGACCCACCAGCCTTGTAGAGCCGGAAATACGAGTTACCGCGTCCATACAACCCTTCCCATCACGCGAGCCATGCTCGCAAACGCCCATTCATTGGACGAATTACGCTGAAAACAACTCTACCGCAAGCCCAGTCGCGTGAAAAGAAACGGCATTTCCCACCGTGGGCACGCAACAGGCTAACCTTCCATTTGCTCAGCCACTAGCAGCCATTCCTCTTCCAGCGCTTCAATGCGCTGTTCGAGCTCGTGAATACCCGCCTGCGCTTCACCTAATGCCTGATAGTCATAAGGATCAATCTTCAGCAGATCCTCCTTGGCCTGGGCGAGCTTCTTTTCCTGAGTCTTCATCTTGTTCTCGATGGAGCGTGCCTGCTTTTTAAGCTCTCGAACCTCAGCGGCAGAAAGCCCCGATTGGGCCTGAGGCTGAGCAGCACTACCCTGCTTTGACGCACTTGTCGTCTTGTTCAATTGGGCCCTGCGGTCTTCTTCAAGCAATTCAAGGTACTCGTCCACGCCACGAGGACAATGCGTGAGTTTGCCGTCGATAAGCGCGAACTGATCATCGGTTACGCGTTCCATCAGGTAGCGATCGTGGCTTACCACGATCAACGTGCCTGGCCAGGTATCGAGCAGATTTTCCATGGCCACAGTCATATCGGTGTCAAGATCATTGCTGGGCTCGTCAAGGATAAGCACGTTCGGCGAATCAAGCAGAATCAGCATCAACTGCAAACGGCGCTTCTGACCACCGGAAAGCGTTTCGACCGGCATATTCAAATGGGCATTGGTGAATCCCAACTGCTCAAGCAACTGAGCAGGGGAAACTTCCTTGCCGTCTATCATGTAACGAGCGTTGTATCGAGAAAGAACCTCGCGAACGCGATCGCCCTTCAGCTTTTCCAGTTCTTCGAGCTTCTGGGAAAGGAAAGCGAATTTCACGGTCTTGCCAATTTTCACGCGACCCGCTTGAGGGCGAAGTTTGCCCTGAACGATATCGAGCAACGTCGATTTGCCAGCGCCGTTTGCGCCCAAAAGGCCATAGCGATCACCAGGACCGATCATCCAGGTAACATCATCGAGAACCTTGTTCTGCCCGTAGGAGAACGAGGCGTCGATCACATCAACGCACTTCTTTCCCAATCGAGAAATAGCGGCACGCTTAAGTTCTGTGGTGTTACGAAGCGGAGGCTCTTCCGCAATAAGGGCACGTGCCGTTTCAACATGAAAACGTGGCTTGCTAGAGCGCGCCCGAGCACCGCGGGAAAGAAATGCCAATTCACGGCGAATAAGGTTCTGTCTTTTCTGTTCCGCCACCTCGGCCTGGCGCTGACGCTCCACCCGTTGGAGAATATAAGCGGAATAGCCACCTTCAAATGGTTCGGCGATACCATCGTGCACTTCCCACATGCGAAGGCATACCTCGTCGAGGAACCAGCGATCGTGCGTTACTACCACCAAGGCGCCAGCGCCACGCGAAAAGCGCTTCTTAAGGTGCTTTGCCAACCAGTTGATGGCAACCACATCAAGAT
>ENA-OUQG01000333-OUQG01000333.1-human-gut-metagenome-genome-assembly--contig:-NODE-333-length-30072-cov-9.329380_pt1 | contig 30072 bp, 20 predicted proteins | sample MGYA00237943_ERZ548823 | MGnify/ENA primary metagenome ERZ548823 (study PRJEB26490, sample SAMN05194731) | human gut metagenome | biome: terrestrial biome; feature: human-associated habitat; material... | reverse complement strand
CGAACCCGCGGCCTTGGGATTAAAAGTCCCCTGCTCTACCAGCTGAGCTAACGGCCCACATACACGACGCGATTACGCGCAGGAATGAATTGTACCCGTACACGCGCCCGCCGTCAATGAGAATTTCTTTCGCCCAATATCGTCACATTCGCACCAAACGCAAGGCAAAACGAAGTTCGCATTCTCTGCGGAAAGAGCAAAGGCAACTCCTATCGAGCAAAATGCCCACGCGAGTGGGTTGCGACAGCGCAACTCGCAATTTGCCAAACAACAAGACAGAAGGCCTGCGACAATTCGCGCCGCAGACCTTCATGGCTTCTTACTGCTTATATACCGGGGTTGCGGTTTCGTCGTAGCCGATTTTTTCCTTATCGGCGCTCAACGCGGCCTCGGCTTCCTTCATCTGAACCTTCACGGCCTCATATCCCGTGCCGCCATACGTCTTACGGGCGGCAACGATGGTTTCCATATCGAGCGCGCTCACGATATCGGCCTCGAAAAGCTCGTTGGCCTGCTTGAATTCGTCAAGCGCGAGGTCTTCCAGGCCCTTGTGGTGCTTCTCGCAATACAGCACGAGCTCGCCAACCACTTCATGCGCCTGACGGAACGGCATACCCTTCTTAGCCAGGTAGTCGGCCACGTCGGTCGCGGCCGTGAAGCCCTTGCCGGCCGACTTGCGCATCTCGGGCACGTGCAGCTCCATGCTTTCGATCATGCCCTCCATGCACACCATGCAGTCGTGCAGGGTTTTCGCGGCGTCCATGGCGCCTTCCTTGCACTCCTGCAAGTCTTTGTTGTAGGCAAGCGGCAGCGACTTCATGGTTACCAGCAGCGCAACCAAGTCGCCCACCACGCGGCCCATCTTGCCGCGCGTGAGCTCGGCGAAGTCGGGATTCTTCTTCTGCGGCATAATCGACGAACCCGTGGCGAAGCTGTCGGAAAGCGTGACGAAACCGAATTCGGTAGTGGACCACAGAATGATCTCTTCGCACAGGCGCGACAAGTGCATCATCGAGACGCTGCAGGCGTATTCAAGATCGAGCAGATAGTCACGGTCGGAAACGGCATCCATGGAGTTCGGAATGGGATGGTCGAAACCGAGCAGCTCGGTTGTCATGTGGCGATCGAGCGGATACGTGGTGCCGGCAAGCGCCGCGGAACCCAACGGGTTGGCATCGGCGGCGTCGAAGGCGGCCACGAGACGTGTGAAGTCGCGCGTGAACATCCAGAAATACGCGAGCATATGATGGCTGAACAGCACGGGCTGGGCATGCTGCAAATGCGTGTAACCAGGCATGATGACGTCGAAATTGTCGCAGGCCTTGGCATAAATCACGCTACGCAGCGCACAGTTCTGGGTAAGCAGCTCGTTGAGCAGGTCTTTCGCATGCAAACGCGTGTCAGTGGCAACCTGGTCGTTACGGGAGCGGCCCGTATGCAGGCGCGCGCCCGCAACGCCGACGTCTTTGATCAGCGTTTTCTCGATGGCCATATGAATGTCTTCGTCGTTGATGTCGAACTGGAAGCGGCCCTGAGCGATTTGGTTCTCAATCTCGACCAAGCCCACCTCGATTTTGTCGAAGTCGGCCTTGGAGATGATGCCCTTCTCGCACAGCATGCGGGCATGCGCGAGAGAACCCTTGATGTCCTGCGAATACATCGACTTATCGACCTGCAACGATGCGCCGAACGCCTGGGTAAACGACCCGACGCTCTTCTCAAACCTGCCGCCCCACAAAGCACCCATGGAATAGCCTTTCTTGTTTCAAACGGACGCCCGTGCGCCGCAATACTCTTATATAAAAGTGCGGGCCCGAAAGCCCGCACCAGCTTCAATGCGTTTCGAACAACGCTCTATTCTAGCGTGGAATTACAGGTCCTGCGCTTCGTGGCCCTGCTTCTCCGCCCAGACTGCAAACGGCAGCGCGGAGAGGTCGATGAAGCCCTTCGCGGCCTTGTGGTCGAACGTGTCGGCCGCGGTGTAGCTCGCCAGACCGTAATCGTAGAGCGAGTGGTCGCTCATGCGGCCAGCCACGGTGCAGCTGCCCTTGTACAGCTTCACCTTCACGGTGCCGGTGACGAACTTCTGGGTTTCGGCGAAGAATGCGTCGAGAGCGTTCTTCAGCGGGCTGAACCACTGGCCGTAATACACGGTGGTGGACCACTGATGCTCGAGGTTGAGCTTGAAGTGCTGCGTCTCGCGATCGAGGCACAGAGTCTCAAGCGCCTTGTGGGCGGCAATGAGCACCTCAGCGGCAGGGGTCTCGTAGCATTCGCGCGATTTCACGCCAACGAGACGATTCTCGACCATGTCGATGCGGCCGCAGCCATGCTTGCCGGCGAGGACGTTGAGGTCCATGACGATTTGCAGAAAGCTCTTCTCTTCGCCATTGAGCGAGCAAGGAACGCCCTTCTCGAAGCCAATCTCGACATATTCAGCTTCGTTGGGAGCATTCTCGGGGTCGACGGAAAGGGTCCAGATGTCCGCGGGAGGCTCATTCCAGGGATTCTCGAGCGCGCCGCATTCGATGGCGCGACCCCACACGTTGTCGTCGATGGAGTACGGCGAAGCCTTGGACGCCTTCACCGGAACGCCGTGCTCGGCAGCCCAGTCGATTTCTTCTTCACGGGTGTGAAGTTCCCAATCGCGAACGGGAGCGAGAATCACAAGCTTCGGGTCGAGGGCCTTGATGGCGGTTTCGAAGCGAACCTGGTCGTTGCCCTTGCCGGTGCAGCCATGGGCGATGTACTTCGCGCCGTACTTGTGCGCAGCCTCGACCATGTGCTTAGAGAGCAGCGGACGAGAAAGTGCGGAAAGCAGCGGGTAGGTGTTCTCGTAGAGGCCGTTGGCGGCGAGCGCCTTGGTGAGGTACTCGCTGGCGTATTCCTCACGCATGTCCATGGCCTCGGAAGCGATTGCGCCGCACTCGAGCGCCTTGTTCTTGATGTACTCGAGATCGGCTTCGTCTTGGCCGACGTTGCCGCAAATAGCGATAACGTCGAGGTTCTTTTCAACCTGCAGCCACTTCAGACAGCACGAGGTGTCCAGACCGCCGGAGTATGCGAGTACAACTTTTTCTTTCTCAGCCATGGTTGTGCCTTTCTCATTCCGCCGCCAAGGCGGCGGCAATTTCAGATCAACGTTTTCTCCGTGCGTGGGTTGCGTTTCGACCCCGATTGGATGCTCCGTTGCACGAAAACGGAGCCAAATCGCTGCGGCGAGGCAACTGCGGGCAACAAAAAACCCGGCAGGGGCCGGGTGTTGTCATGCGTCCAATTGTATTGCGACAGAAAATAAGGAATTACCTTATAAGGACAGCAGACAACACACGCGCTCGTCGCAGCGTGTTTCGTCGGCTCTGGCGTCGGAGAGAAGCGTTGGTGAAGTTGAAGAACATCGCGCAGCTCCTTTCCTTGGTCAGTTCCTTACAGGCGATGATTGCGGGCTTCCCCGCCACTCCAGTACGTTGGAGTGTGACAGTGAGAATATTCGAGGCTTGCGTTAATTGCAACCCCAATTCACAAAATAGTCGAATTTTTTAGTTTTATGCATAAATCTGCCAAAAACGAGGGAGCACCGCTTATGAATCGGAAGGCTTGATGCAAAATGATGGGCATGTACTCGGTTGAAACATGCAAAAACATGCATGAAGTGCCCGCGTTCTCGCACGCATAAAAAAGCTGGCGCACCGGCCCGAAGAAAGCCGATGCGCCATAAGAGAGGACGTTTTGCCGCCCGATGTTTTCGATTTCGCTCCTTATTGTACGGTCTTGGTAGCCACCAAGGCAACACCCGTGCCGGCAACATTTTCGAGCAAGGTGTCGCCTTCGCGCACCGGCGGCTGCACGCGCAGCGCTCGGATTTCCTCGAGCGCCGCGAGCATGCGATTTTTCGCGATGGGCTGGGCCGTTTTCGCGCTTACTGGGCATAAACGGCCGTCGACAGGCACCGCCGCCGTGACCATGCGCACGGGATGCGTGGCTTCTTGGCGCGCGTAGTCTTTGCCACGGCGGCAGGTATAGCCAACGACGCCCGTCACGTCCAAACCCGCAGGGCCCTGCTGCAACATAACCGTAAGCTGGCACCCCAAAGGACAGCAGATGCACGTGTACGTTTCCTCATAGGATCGGGAAGGCAGGCCCGTTTGCACAGAAACGCCCGCATGGCTGCTTTGCACGCCCTGCCAGCGAGGCGGATTGTTCTGAACGTTCTTGCCATCACCTGCGGAAATTCCGCCATTGGCCCTACTATTCATGACTCGCCTCCTCCCCTTGCGCGCTTACGGGCGCGATTTTTGTCGCAACGCCGAATTCGGCTGCGCCGTTTGCCTTCGCCGCGCCACCAACTTTTGGCGCGTTTTCCGCACCATCGAATCCGCCGGATTTCGCTTCGCCGTTCGCTTCTTCTGCTTCCTTCGGCTCAATGCGGACCATGATTTCCTTCGCGCCGGCAAACGCGTCGCCCGTAAGCGCGACGCTTTGCATCTCAGCGGGAACCGCCACGAGCACACGACGACGCTTCACGAGCTCAATCTCGCCATTCGCCAGGCGTTTCTCAATGACAATCGACGCGTTTTCGAACGACGCCGATGTACGGAAGCGCAGCGTGACGCGACTCGTTTGCGGATGCACGTATTGCGGAACGATATAGCGCACGCCTGCGCCTGCACGCGTGGGGGCGGATCCTTCGCGCGATGTAGCCGCCGGCGGCGTAGCGTGAGGCGTTACGGAACGGCGAAGCGCGCGACGCGCGGCCGATGCTCCTGCATGGTCGCCTTCATCGGACACGAAATCGACCAGGTCGTGAATATGAAGCGCGTTTCCGCAGGCGAACAGGCCCGCCGCGCTTGTCTCGAAATTGTCGTCGACGATGGCGCCCCCCGTCATGGGGTCGAGCGCCACGCCCGCATCGGTCGCAAGCGCATTTTCGGGAATAAGCCCCACGGAAAGCAGCAGCGTGTCGCACGGAATGCGACGCTCGGTACCCGGAATAGGTGCGTAATGGCCGTCAACTTTGCTCACGATGACAGCTTCAAGCTTCGAGGCGCCTTCAATGCCCACCACTGTCGTAGACGTATGCAGCGGAATGCCGAAGTCGTCGAGGCACTGCACGATATTGCGTCGCAGGCCGCTTGGCGTGGGGTTGATTTCGAACACGCCAGCCACGCGCGCGCCCGCGAACGTGAGGCGGCGCGCCATGATGAGGCCGATGTCGCCCGAACCAAGAATCACCACGTTGCTGCCGGGAGCACAGCCCTGCAAGTTCATGAAGTTCTGCGCCGACCCGGCCGAGAACACGCCCGCCGGGCGCGTGCCCGGCGTTCCGAGCGCGCCAGCGCCGCGTTCGCGCGAGCCCGTCGCAAGCACCGCCGCGCCCGCCGAAATGGTTTGCTCGCCTTGCGGCGACACGATTTCCACCGAAATGTCGCGCGCGCCTTCGCCGCCGTTTTTCACGCGCAGCACGCTCGCATCGCGAACGACGTGCACATTGAGGCCCTCGAGCGTCGCGAGCTCGCGCGAAGCATATTCGGGGCCGGTGAGTTCCTCGCCAAAACGGTGCAAGCCGAAGCCATTGTGGATGCACTGCTTCAAAATGCCGCCCTGGTGGCTTTCGCGATCGACGAGCACCACACTCGCGCCTTTGCGCGCGGCCGAAGCAGCCGCGGCGATGCCCGCCGCGCCGCCGCCGATAACAGCAACGTCGTATTCGAGCGAGGAGCTCGTGGCGATTGAAGCTTCGAGAGTTTGGAGGGCACCGGTTTCGACGCCAGCTTCAAAGCTTGCCGAAAGGGCCCCGGCTTTGAAGCCATCGGCATCAGGAACGGCAGGCGCGGGCTCCTCAACCTTGAAACCGTCGGCCTTCCCTTGATTGGCTTGGACGTTCGAGGACAGGCCCTCTTCCGAAGATTCGCTTTCGCCCTCGGGCTTCGCTGCCGCATCGGCAACGCCGCCAACAGCGCGGTTCGATTCGTTCCGCACAAGCTCAACGTAGTTTTCGGGCGCTTCCGCAACGATGCGCGAACCAGCGAAGCGCTTCGGCAACTCACCTGGAGCGACGCCGGCCTCGCGCGCCACGACCTTTGCGAGCTCGGGCGTGCAGAAGCCGCCGTGGCAGCGACCCATGGTCGCGCCCGTGCGCCACTTCAACGCGTCGAGACACAGCACGGGCAGCTTCGTGTGCAGCGCGGAAGCGACATCAGCTTCGGTCACCTCGTTGCAGCGGCAGAGCATATGGCCTGCGTCGGGATTGGCAGAGATGGCTGCGCGGCGCTCTTCTTCATTCATGTTCTTAAACAGCGCAGGCAGCGTCAATATCGGGTTGAACTGGTGGTTTTCCACAGCATTGAGCTTTTCGGCAATGCACGCAGCCATATCAACGGCAACAGCGGGAGCGGAAGTCAAGCCCGGCGACTCAAAGCATGCGATATCGAAAAAGCCTGGCGCACTCGGCACCTCGCCAATTTCGAAATCGCCCGTATCGCCCGTGGCGCGCACGCCGGCGAACGTGGTAATGCGGGCTCGCATGTTGAGCGCTGGGTACGTCTTTTTCGCGGCGGACGTGATTGCGGCCAAGCCCTCGGCGGTAGTTGCCGTGGCATCTTTGTCGCCTTGGGGAACGGCATTCGGACCAACGAGCATGTTGCCATGCACCGTAGGCGAGACAAGCACGCCCTTGCCCGCTTTCGTGGGGGCCTGGAACATCGTATGCGCGAACAAGCCGCCCATATCGGTATCCATAAGGTTGTATTCGCCGCGACGGGGGGTTATCGAAAACGCGTGCGGCGCCACCATGTCGTGAATTTCGTCAGCATGCACGCCGGCGGCGTTCACCACAACGCGGGCGTGCACCGCTTCGGCAACGTCGCCCTGGGCGCCTTCGATGTGAAGGATGTAGCCCGCGCCTCGGGCGGGCTCGACGACGGCGGACCGGGCGGAGCCTGCGACGACGGCCTGGGCGGAATCGGCAGTCGGAGTCTGCGCAGGCTCGATACCCACAACTTTGCTTGAGAAATTAAATTCGACGCCATTGCGGGCCGCGTTTTCGCCAGCGCGGAACGCCACTTGATACGGATCGCAAATCGCGCCCGTAGGAACAAGCAACGCGCCAAGCGCCTCGGGCGACACGTTCGGCTCAAGCTCGCGAAGTTCTCGCGCATCGATTACGCGCAGGCCCCCGACGCCATTGTGCTCGCCCCGCTCGCGCAACCCGCGAATCGTCTCAAGCTCTTCTTCCGTAAAAGCGAGTACCATCGATCCGTTGTTGATATAGGGAAATCCCAGTTCGCTCGCCCATTGCGGATACAACTTCGCGCCTTCTACGTTAAAGCGCGCCTTGCGGGTGCCAGGCTTCGGATCGTAACCCGCATGCACGATTCCGCTGTTTGCACGCGTGGCGCCATCGGCCACATCGAGTCCGGCCTCAAACACTGCAACTTTCAATGCGAAACGGGCGCATTCGCGAGCCACGCAACAGCCCGCAACGCCCGCTCCCACAATGGCGACATCCACTTCGCGCATGGAGCCCTCCTAGCGACGGTAACGGCATAATGCTACATCAGTGAACTATTTTCCGCGACACCGTTGGGCGAATTTGGTCAAATGGAAGAATGGGCGTTGGGACGCTACAGCACCTCGTTGCGCTCGAAGAACGCCGCAGCGTTTTCGAAGCAAATGGCATTGGCGATTTCGGCGCCGAATTCATGCGCGAACAGCGTATGCAGCTCGCCTACGCGCTGCGCAGGCTCGAGCCAACTCGGCACATCGCAGCCGTCATAGTCGCTGCCAAGAGCGATAGCGTGCTCGCCGCCGAGTTTCAGGAAATGGTCGATGTGGAACAGCACGTCGTCGCGCGTGGGATCGGCGCCGTCTTCGCGCACGAAATCTCGGCAGAAATTGAAGCCCGCAATGCCGCCGCGATCAACGAGCGCGCGGAACATATCGTCGGTGAGATTGCGCGGGTGGCCGCACACGGCGCGCGAGTTCGAATGCGACGCCGCGAACGGGCGTGAGCTCGCCTTCACCACGTCCCAGAAGCTCGTGTCGTTCAGATGCGACACATCGACCACCATGCGGCGCTGCTCCATAGCGCGCACCACCTGGGCGCCGAACGTCGAAAGCCCATCGGTCGTAACATTGCCCGACGCGATAGCGTTTTTGCCGTTCCACGTGAGCGTGAGCATTTTCACGCCCGAGTCGGCAGCTGCGTGCAGGCGATCGAGCGAACCCTCGATGAATGAGCCGCCTTCGACCGTGAACATGCCAGCGCATTTCCCATTATCGACAATGCCGCGAATATCGCGAGCGTCGTGCACCTGTTCAATGAGCGTTGCATGCTCAGCGAGCTGAGACTGGAAGAAATCGCGAACGGCGCAGAAAACCTGCCAGCCCCAATCGGACGGCATATGGTCGGGAATGAACGCTGCGAAGCACTGGCACCAGGCATACTGGGCTTTCGCCATGCGATCGAGCGCAATATGGCAATCGTTGTTCGCGAGCGAAGACATGCGCGCATCGGGAATCGCGGAGTCTTGCTCCATGAAGCCAGCGTCGGGAAACAACTTATGCAGGGCGAGCCTATCGAGCGTGTCGCAATGCAGGTCGAAAATATAAGTCGGTGCGGTTTCAAATGACATAGTTGCTCTCCTTTGCTCGATGCGGCCGAACGGGCAAGATGCTGCTCGGTGCACCGCTCGGCGCCGGCACCCCGCATTGGTGCGTTCGTTCAATCATCGGACATGATAGCCCCGTTTTTCAACACGGCGAGCTTTTTTCCGAAGCGACGGGCGCCACGCGGCTCATGAGAATAGCTCGCAGGCAAACTCCCCTGGCGAAACCAGCATGCCACTCGATGTATAGCGGCGGGTTCCCAACACTATGAGCGCTCCATGAGCACGCCGCCTGATTGGCCGGGGGCCCAACACCACCACACCGCTCCACTCGCAGGCGAAAGCCTTCAGCGCAATTGGCGAGACGGACCCATGGAGCCTCTCAACGCGTTCGGCTCACTCGCAAGCGCAGCGACCAACGCGCCGCCTGGCACGCAGGCAGACTCTTTCGGAGCAATTGGCACGCCGTTTGCCTACAGGGCCTTTCAGCACGTTCGCCCCGCTCAAAAGCCCAGCAAGCAGCGCGGCCTCCTACGTTCCGGGCCCTATCCACTGCGGGGGCTCTCGTTTTGTCCCGATTTCCCTTTTTCTGGCACAAATTTACGGTTGTGAACGATGACGGATGTCTCAGGAAGAGCCTTCCGTACCTTAGGAATTCCGTGAACTGGGGTTATGCATTTTTCCAAACACGATGGAGCTCATGAAATCGTTCACAACCGCAAATTTGTGCCAGGAAATCGTTTTTCGGGACCAAAATCAGAATTTGGCTCCGAATAGCTCGCAGCTGCTTGACCCCCGAGCAAACCACGGCCATGCGACCGGCCCGAACCGCCCGCGCCCGATTGGAATCGCATGGCCAAGGCCGCTCGATTCTGGCCGATCGATTTATCCGATCGACTCGAACCATCCAATCCGAATCAAGATGCCCGACCTAGACCAAAGCAAAGTGCCCAGCCCGTGCCGAAGACTCCGAATCAGGCTACTCAACCTAACGCCCGGCCTGACCGTTCGCTCCGCTCTCCCGACCCACTCGTTCGGGTCGCTTACCGAACACGGCCCCCTCGGCCCGACTCTTCCATCCCGAATCTTTCGGCCTGGCCACGCGGCTTGGACCGAATCGCCCAGCTTGGCTGAATCGAACCGTTTGCCTGGTCGAGCCGAACCGCCCAGCCTGCACCAAAAACCCGGCTCAAACCGTTTAACTCTGGGTTACTCAACCTGGGCAATCCATGCCGCATATTCGTCAAGCTTGCCCGCCATCATTTTCGCGCAGCGTTCCTGGATGGCCTTCGTTATGGGGCCTGGCTTTGGGCCCGTTTTCCCAGGCTTGCCTATCATGCAGCCGTCAATCGAAGAAACCGGAATCACGCCACGCACCGCATCGCACAAGAACAGTTCGTCGGCAATGCAAAGATCGGCACGCGTCATGCGTTCTTCAACGATAGGGACATCGAGATCCATGGCAAAGTTGATCACGGTGTCACGCTCGACTGACTCGCGGACACCACACGCGAGGGGCGGCGTGGAGAGCACGCCATCGCGTACGGCAAACACGGCTTTACGTGCACCGGAGCATACGTCGCCCGCCTCGTTCAGAAGAATCGGCTCGTCAAAGCCACGCTGCCTCGCCTCGCGCAAGGCGAATGCCGCATTCGCACGAGACGCGGCAAGCTCTGCTTGCGGCGGCAACGCGTTGTTCGAAATCGCGCGCCACGAGGAGATTCCCGCGGTGGCCACTTCGGAATCGGAGCACGACAAACCGCTCTCGCCCGAATGAGTGCCTTCGTCATCGCGGAATGACCCGTCGGCGCCGGGAAGCGAGTCGCCGCAACCGGGGCACGCATCGCTTCCTGCGGAAATCGATTTAGCCTCGCCCGAAAACGGCATGCAGAATATGGCAACGCTCGCCCGTCCGCCCAAAGGAAGCGAGCCGTCGATTGGAGCCGCGCCGCCGAAATACGCGACGAAACGCACAATACCTTTGTCGCACCCGTTGGCTACACTCGCCTTCGCGACCTTAAGAGCGGCTTTTGCGAGCTTGCCCGAGGTGTGCGGCAGTTCGATGTGCGCGATTTTCGCCGAACGTTCGAACTGCTTTACATGGTCGTCCACACGAAACATGAAGCCGCCGCGCTCGTTTTTGAACAAGGGGACATCCTCAAGCACGACCATGCCATCCATAAGCGAAGCACACGAAATCGCGCACGTTGCCTCGGCAGCCGCCACAAATTTGCCATCGAGCCATATGGTTTTCGTTTCCACGGAATTCCTTTCGAAGCATAAAAAAACGGACGGCCACAGAACGGTCAAGCAGGGCGGCACTCGCTCGGAGCATTGCCCGCAATGCGGGCAGGTCCCGAGGGGTTGCCAATCAGGCGCCTTCGGAAAGCCGCCCGACCCGTCTCGCCTCCAAAGGAGCCCGAGGGTGTTGCTGTGCCCCGAAGGGCCCGGGTCAGGGTTTTGTCGAACCGCTCCGACGTTATTCGCCGTATACGTTGTCGAGCGCAGTATGATCCCACTTCACAGGGGCGCCGCATTCCTGAACGCTGCGAATTGCAAGCACTTCCATGGCATCGACCACAACCATGCCGTGCGATTTCGCGGGCGCATTAATCACGGAAAGCTCGGTGCAACCAAGAATCACGCTGTCGCACCCTTGCTCACGCAAATGGGCGCTCACCTCGTCGAACGCGCGCATGTTTGCGGGGCGGCCGCGCTTCACGTCGTCGTAAATAATGCTCATGACCTTCGCCTGATTTTCGGCATCGGGCAGCACTGCTTTCAGGCCATATGCCTCGAGCTCGTTTTGCAACACACGCGCGTGCCCCGTACCATCGGTCGCCATAATGCCCACGCAGCGCTTACCCGCAAGAGCCAAATAGCGCGCCGTTTCCCGCGGCATGTGCACCAAATGCGCCGTTTGCAGACCAGCCGCCCATTCGTCGCTGCGATAATGCCCGGTCACACACGGCGTGGCGAGCACCTCGCACCCCAAATCTTCCAACTCAAGCGCAGCCTCGTGCAACGGCGGCAAATACGACTCATCGCTTTTACCCAAAATAAACGCCGTTCGATCGGGCGTTTGCGGACGATTCAAAATGGTGATATCGAGATGGTCCTGATCGGTTTCCGCCTCGGTAAGGTCGATAACGCGCGCAAACAGGGTCGCCGTTGCCGCCGGACCCAATCCGCCAATAATTCCGAGCTTCTTGTAATTCTCGTTGCCCATACGAAGCCTCTTTTCCTACCGTTTGGCGGTTTGCTGCGCTTTCGCGCCGCTCGCCCGCCCAGCTTCCTCGGTTTGCTGCCATGAATTATAATCCGCAAGGTTTCAATGCCATTGCAACAGTAAAGATACGGTAAGGAATCCATGGACCCCATAACGCTGCTCATCGTGTGCCCGCTTGTGTTTCTGGCGATGCTCGTCGACGCCATTGCGGGAGGCGGCGGGCTCATCTCGCTCACTGCGTACCTGGTAGCCGGCCTGCCGCCGCACGTCGCGCTGGGCACCAACAAGGTTTCGAGCGCCATTGGCACCGTCGTTGCGACGGCCCGCTTCGCAAAAAGCGGCCTCATCAAAATCAAACTCGCAATTCCCGCCGTGATTTTCGCACTCGCAGGTTCCGCCATCGGCGCGAAGGTTGCGTTGCACACACCCGACGGCGTCATTCAGATGATTATGGTGTTCGCCCTGCCCGTGGTCGCGTTTTTCGTGCTGCGCAAGCGCGCGCTCGACGTGCCCGCCGACGCCACGATCTCCACGAAAAAGCAGATTGCCATCATCGCCATTTCGTCGTTTTTCATTGGCATGTACGACGGCTTCTACGGACCGGGCACGGGCACGTTCATGCTGCTCGCATTCACGGCGGCGGCGAAGCTGCCCGTGCGCGAAGCGAACGGCGAAGTGAAGTGCGCAAACCTCGCGTCAAACGTCGCCGCGCTCGTGACGTTCGCCGCCAATGGCACCGTTTGGTGGGGCCTGGGCCTTATTGCTTCGGCGTTCGCGATTGCCGGTAGCTATGTGGGTTCGGGATTGGTCGTGAAAAACGGCGCAAAAGTCGTGCGCCCCATCATGCTCGTCGTGCTCGCGCTCTTGTTCGTGAAGGTGCTTTACGACCTGGTGTTTTAGAATCGCGATTTTCAAACTCGGGCGAGTTGCACCCTACGGCGTCACCTTTGCAAGCCCGATTGATTCCATTTCCCTTTACAAGTCGCGAGCGGAGAAGCCTCGCGAAAACGGCATTTTGCGAATGGCTTTCCCGCAAGATGCACGTCAGCCTGCACCAACACGCAAAAAATGGACGCCCTTTTGCTCGATAAGCCGCGAGCCCCCACGAATTCCAAACCAAAAAACGGCCGAGGCGGTTCAATATCCGCCTCGGCCGTTCGTCGCTCCGCGGGCAACCGAGCGAATTCGTCTAAATGAAACGCCCGATCGCCTAGATGAAATGCCCAATAAGGAAACCAGCAATCACGCCCACCATGGCCACAAGCACGGTGAACACGCTCACGAGCCAATCGTGGCGGCGGTCTTCTTGACGATGGCGCTCGATTCGCTGAATCTCGGCGCGCTCAGAATCGATGTAGCCCACATAGGAATATCCCTTCGCGAGCACTTCCACCACATAGGGGTTGCCCTCTTTGTAGATGGCGCCAATCATGCCCATCTGGTCGAGGCGGCGCATAGCCGCGCCCGCTTCGGTGTCGCGCTTGATGAATGCAAGCGGCGCCTGGCGGCCTTCCTGCCTACGCGCGGTCTCGAGCTGGATAAGCCGGCGAAGAACCTTCTCGTCGTATGTGCTCAGCCTGTCTTGCATGCTCGAAACCTTCCCTATCTCGCTCACGTGCGGCACCCTTTTCCGCACCCAATAATTACTAAAAGATACGAGCAGTATAGCGCACCGACGCGCGAGCTTCGAAATTCATTGCTTTTCAGCGCAAATCGGCGAGCGCGCGGGGGTTGGTGGTACCCTAATAGCCGTTTAATTCTACGCCAAGGGAGACGGCATGGACCAGGCAAGCCTTTTCGATACTGAAGTGGCCAGCGAAAATGAGAACGCGCTCGGCAAGGGCGACTCGAAGCGCGCGGAAGACGCCGTGGCTTTGACGGAAAACGCAGGTCGAGCTGCGAAAGAAGCAAAGCTATTGAGCAAAGAGGACGTCGCCACCGCCGCCAAGGCGCCCGAACACGCGCAGGCTGCCGCACGTGCGGCCGAGCTTCGCCACTTGCTCGACTACCATGCCTATCGCTATTACGCGCTCGACGCGCCGGAAATCACCGACGCCGCCTTCGACAAGCTGCTCGTCGAGCTGCAACGCATCGAAGCAAAGTTCCCCGACCTGGTCACGCCCGACAGCTACACGCAGCGCGTGGGCGGCTACGTGGGCGAGCAGTTCGCACCCGTCACCCACATGGCGCGCATGTATTCCATGGACGACGCCATGGACTTGGCCGAGCTCGACGAATGGCTGCAGCGCACCGAAGACGCACTAGGCACAGGCAAGGCCGCATACACCTGCGAGTTGAAAATCGACGGCTTGGGCGTGGCACTCACGTATGAAAACGGCGCCTTCGTACGCGCGGCGACGCGCGGCGACGGCACAACCGGCGAAGACGTGTCGCTCAACGTGCGCACTATTCGCGACGTGCCCATGCACCTGGCAGAAGCAGGCCTCGCGCACATGGGTGCCGATCGCAACGCGCGCATCGAGGTGCGCGGCGAGGTCTATATGCCCAAGGGCAGCTTCGCGCGCCTGAACGAGGAAGCCGACACGGAAGGGCGCGCACCGTTTGCGAACCCGCGCAATGCCGCTGCAGGCTCGCTTCGCCAAAAAGACCCGAAAGTCACCGCCAAACGCGATTTAGCCACGTTCCTCTATGCCGTCGCAAGCACCGACCCCTTGCACGTGCATTCGCAACGCGAGTTCTTGGACTGGCTGCGCGACGCGGGCTTTTCGGTTAACCCCAACGCAAAACGCTGCACCTCACCTGCCGAGGTGCACGAGTTCTGCGCGAACGCGCTCGCCCATCGCGCCGACCTCGATTACGATATCGACGGCGTGGTGGTGAAGGTCGACGCGTTCGAGCAGCAGGCCGACCTGGGTTTTACCGCCCGCGCGCCGCGTTGGGCCATCGCATTCAAATTCCCGCCCGAAGAAAAGCAGACCGTGCTGCGCGAAATTCGCATTCAGGTGGGCCGCACTGGCGTGCTCACGCCGGTCGCCGAATTCGACCCCGTTACCGTAGCCGGCTCGACCATCGCGCGCGCCACGCTGCATAACATCGACGAGATTCGCCGCAAGAACGTGCGCGTGGGCGACACGATCGTGGTGCATAAAGCCGGCGACGTGATTCCCGAGGTTGTTGGCCCCGTGCTGGAAAAACGCCCCGCTGGCGCCGTTGAGTGGAATATGCCCGCGCACTGCCCCGCGTGCGGCAGCCCCGTGGTAAATGACGAAGGCGAGGTCGCCTATCGCTGTGTGTCGATGGATTGCCCCGCGCAAACCAAGGAGCGTCTGCTGCATTGGGTGAGCCGAGGCTGCATGGATGTCGACGGCCTGGGCGAGGAAATCGTCGACAAGATGCTCGAAGCCGGGCTCGTGCGCGACGTAAGCGATTTCTACAAGCTGAGCGTCGAAGATATCGCCACGCTCGACACAGGTCGCTTCTATTCGGCAGCCAACGCCAAGCGCGGCATCGAGGCGGGCGACCCTATTCCCGTGGGCGCGAAAACCGCGACGAAAATTCACGATGAGCTGGAAAAATCGAAGCAGCAGCCGCTTGGCCGCGTATTGTTCGCCCTCGGCATTCGTCATGTCGGAAAAAGCGTCGGCGAAGTTATCGCCGCGAAATTCCCTTCGATTGACGCACTCATCGCCGCTCAGGAAGAAGACATCGCCGAAATCGATGGCATTGGCCCGAAAATCGCCGCAAGCGTCAAACAATTCTTGGCTGTGCCCGAGAATCTCGAGGTCATCGAGCGTTTGCGTTCGGCTGGATTCCCGCTCGAAGACAACGCGAGCGATACAGCTGCGCGCGCGGCGGAAGAAACCGGCGTTGACGCGTCGCTCGCAGAATCGCAACCGCTCGCGGGACTTACGTTCGTGCTCACCGGCACGCTCGAAAACCGCACGCGCGACGAAGCGGGCGCAGCGCTAAAGGCGCTCGGCGCCAAGGTCACGGGCTCGGTTTCGAAGAAGACGAGCTTCGTGGTGGCTGGAGCAAATGCCGGATCGAAGCTCACGAAGGCCGAAAGCCTTGGCGTTGCCGTGCTTGATGAAGCCCAAATGGAAGAAGTGCTCGCCACAGGAGCCGTGCCGCAGGCGTAAAAACCAACCACAACAGCACGAACGCAACCGGGCAACCGCCAACGCACATCGCCCAAAAAAGCGAAGGAACCACAAACGCAAGCATCACGGGCCACTCACGCCCCAAGCAATACGCTACACCTGTGGCCACTCGCCGTCGGGGTCGATTGCAACGCCGATCGCCCACGTCTTTCGCAGCCCAAAGCTCCGCAAACAAACGGGGCCGACGTCCGTCAAGGCGTCGGGCCCATCTTACGCAGCGAGCCACCATCTTCAGGCGTCTCGCCCTCGCGTTTCGGCCGCCTGCGTTCACTCTTCGATTAATCCCCGAAAAGCCTGTTCAGCAATCCTTTGCGTTTGCGCTTTTCCTCACGAAGCGCACCTTGACTCGCCGTGGTTGCCCCAACGATTGCCGCTTCCGCACGAGCCGAAACGCCCAGTGGGCGTTTCGTGCGAGCCAGGACTGTTTGAGCGACTGAACATTGCTGCCGCTTCTCCCCGTCTGACCACCAGATGAGAGCGGCGGGGTGGAGCGAAGATTGACCATACCCATTCGCTTAAGTCAATAGCTGCTCGACGCGAAAGCGCCACTGGCGCTTTCGGCGAGTGCGCAATCTCGCTTACGGGCATAGCCAATCCCCACAAGCGCGAGACAAGCTTTCGGCGGACAAAGCACTGCCATGCCTCTACGGACGTTTTTGCTGTTCAAACAGGTCGATCAGCTCTTGCTGGGAATGAACCATGAGCTTGCGGTAGATGTTCGCCATGTGGCTTTTGATGGTCTCTTTCGATAGATTCAGTTCCTGGCTGATGTACTCTTTGTTTCTGCCGTGGGCCAGCAGTCCGCAAATCTCCATCTCGCGCGATGTTAGGCGGAAGTCGGTTGCGATTTGCTTCAAGACAGCTTGCTCGACGCTGCCTGCGCGCTGCGAATCGGGCTTGAAGGCACCCCAGCCAGACGAAAGGTTGTCGCCGTTGAGCAGCCAAAGCGCTGCCAGGGGCAGCAGAAATGTCAGAAGGACGGAAAGCGATGCCAGGTCGGCAGGATTCGGGGAAAGCGCAAGGCTCTGTCCGCTTACGCCTTCGCCCAGCGTAAACAAAAGCCCGCCGGAAATCGTTACGCCGAAAATCTGCCCCATGACCATAAACAGCGTGGAAAGCGACGCAATCCAGCCGGGCGGACAGTTCAGGTTGTGTGAGAAATGGCTGTTAATGCAGGTGATGAGTATATACATATAGCAGTGGCCCACCACGAGCAGAAACCCACTGGCAAAAACATATTGCGGCCCGCAGGCGAACAGGACGAAGCCGCCTGCCATAAGGGGCAGCCCGATCTGGTAAACAAGGTGGTTGAAGTCGAGATTCAAAAGAAGCGTGGTCCCCACGAGAAGAATGGCTCCCGCGATGAACGCCGTGAATTGCAGCGCGGCAATGTTCACACCCGAAGACGATACCGATGCCAAGATGCTCGTCATCGCGCCAAGCGCCACGCCCTGCACAAGGCAGGTGAGCGCGAATTTCTTAGGGAACCTCAGCGGTGTTTCCAGCCCGTGGCCGTAATACTTCGATTTGGGGAACAGCTTCGCCTGCTTGCGCAGGAATATCCCGGAAACAACGGGTGCCGCGCTTACGGCCATGCTGGAAACCTCGGAAGGCGCGAACGAGGCCAAGGCGAACAGCGCAGCGCCTCCCACAACGCTTAAAATGCCGGAAGTCAACGCATAGAAAGACCCCAATTGCGCGAAAACGCGCCCCAGCTCAACAACGAAAAGGGCAGCTCCTGCTCCCATGGCGCACCCAGCGAATACTTCAAGGGCGGCTCTGATACCGGGCTGAATAAAGCCAATGACGGCGAAGACAGCCGATCCGACCACCATGCAAAGGCAAACGCACGGCAAATACCACGCGCGTTTCGCCACACGGGAAAAACCTGCATGAAACACCATGGCAACAGCATAGGCAACGGCACTTGCCGCAAGCAGGGAAACGCTGGCCAGCTGCAAGTTCCCCTCAACGCGCATATCGAGCAGCGACGCGGGCGACTGGAAGAAGGAAATCTGCCAAACCCAATAAAACACTAGGGATAGGCAGATAAAGGGCTGTTCGCAAGCCGCCTGGACGGTGCGCTTGATGAATCTGCTGCGCTCGGTTTTTTTCGTCATCGAAGTATGCATGGCGCCCTCCTCTGAGCACGATTCTGCATTTTCCCAGATAAAAGGCATCCCCCCAACAGGGCCATTTTTTACGGTGACGGCTTTTTGGCACCTATAAGGGGTTGGGAAAGCGCCTTGTCTCATTTTAATTGAGTGCATGCGGCTTAAAAGCGGGCCGCATGCACAAGCACAAGCATAATAGGAGGGGATCATGGGGACAAACATGAATCGCAGAAGCTTTTTGAAAGGCGCGGCTCTGGCCAGTGCCACGTTGGCGGGCTCTGCGGCGTTGGCGGGCTGCGCTGCGAAACCTGAAGCGAAGAACGCTCCCAAAGCCCAAGCTGCCGAAGGCGAGCAGAAGGGCTTGACCGCCGAAGCGGCCAGCGGCCAATGGGCGTTTGAGATTCCGCCTGCGCCCATCGCCGAAGGCGACATCGCAGAGACCATTGAAGCTGACGTGGTTGTCGTAGGCGCCGGCACTTCGGGTTTGATCACGGCTGTTTCCGCCGCTGAAGAAGGCCTGAACGTCGTAGTTGTGTCCGCGTCGGAAAAGCCCGTTGCGCGCGGCGGTTCCAACAACGCCGTGTTCTGCAAGGCAATGGAGCGCAAGGGCATGGACCGGTTGACGCCGTTCATGTTCCAAAAGGAAATCTTCTACGCGGGCAATCAGGTGGACGAGCGCAAGTGGTACAAGCATTACAACAACAGCGAAACTGCCATGAACTGGGTTATCGACATCATGGAATCCGCTGGTTACAAGGTCAAGGTTGAAGTTGGCACGCCGCTTGAGCCCACGGACATGTACTACGAAACCTGCTCTATCGGTTGGGATCTGGGCGATGGCATGGAGCCCGACCCCAATATGACGCTTGCCACGGGCATGATGCAACCTTTGTTGGTAGGTGAGTTGGCTCGCAAGCTCACCGAAGAGCTGGGCGGAACCATTTACTTCAAGAACAAGGGCGAGCAGCTTGTGCGCGAGGAAGACGGCAAGGGCCGCGTGAGCGCCGTTGTCTGCTCCCGCGAAGACGGCACGTACGCCAAATACGTCGGCGCGAAAGCCGTGGTCTTGGCTACGGGCGACTTTTCGGCAAATCGCGACATGATGTACAAGTACGCCCCGAGCTATGCGCCCTACATCGCCGACGAGGTCTACGACGGCGAGACGAACTACGATGCGGGATTCCAATACGGCGGCTTGTTTAAGGGCGACGGTCAGCGTATGGGTCTGTGGGCAGGCGCTTCTTGGCAGAAGGTATTCCCCAATTGCGTCATGGGCGGATTTTTCGGCCCCGGCCCCCGCAACCTGTACTCCAACTTCTTGGGCTTGCTGGTGAACGCCAACGGCGAGCGCTTCATGAACGAGAACTGCCTTTCCCCGTGTGCGGGCATGAACAACTTCGGCCAGCCCGGCAAAACGGTGTTCGCTCTGTGGAACGAAGATTATGCGCGCAAGGAAAAGGTGTCTGGCAGCTGGAACAACGACAGCATGCACGAAGGCGATGACGAGGCCATACAGAAGGCCGTTATCGAATCTTGGGAAAAAGATGTCGAAGCAGGCGCCATGGTCAAGGGCGACACCATGGAAGAGGTCATCGAGAAGCTCGGCTTGCCGAAAGAGACCATCGACACCGTGAACCGCTACAACGAGCTGTGCGCGGCGGGCGAGGACACCGATTACTACAAGCCGGCGAAGCTTCTGCACTCGCTTGAGGAAGGCCCCTTCTACGGCCAGTCCAGCGGCGGCATGCTTGTTTTCCTGTCTGTGCTGGGCGGTTTGAACACTGATGCCAATATGCGCGTATGCGATGCCGAAGACAAGCCGTTGCCCGGCCTGTACAACGTGGGCACCATGGTGGGCGATATGTTCGCCACCAATTACACGTTCATGATCGAAGGTGCCAACTACGGAGCGAACTGCATCACGTTCGGCTACCTTACGGGCAAGTTCATCGCGGAAAACGAGTAGAGATTCACCCTGTTCGGGAAGCTGCCCTTCTTTTTGCTTCCCTTGCGTCGGCGGCGCCCTCATCGGCGCCGCTTTTGCGTTCGCGGGTCCTCTTCGGACAAATTGTGAGTTGGAGGGCTGCGGACATTTTTCCGTGCCTAAGGCGGCAAGCCCGAGTGGAGTGGTCAAGGTATTCTGGACTCGAATTTATGTACCTTTACGCTGCATCGCGCCCTAAATCGCACGGCGCATTGTACCCAAGGGCCGAACGCATCCTCTGCCTGTTGCAGTAGAGCTCGATGTATTTGAACACGTCCTGCTTGGCCTCCCCTCTCGTTTTGTATGACCTGCCATTGGCAAGCTCGCGCTTCAGGGTCTTGAAGAAGGACTCGGCAAGGGCGTTGTCCCAGGGATTCCCGGGACGGGACACGGATTGCGCGATGCCTGGCCTTCCGGGCATCCCTGGAAGGCTCGCGATGCGTACCGGCTTCCCTGGTCATCATGAAAGACCATGCTGAAATCATCAGGGGACCCCTTTCCCATTGCCTGTTTCAGCGCGTCTGCCACGAGCTTTTCCGTGATCCTGCCCGACATGGACCATCCGACGACCCTGCGGCGATACGCGTTCATGGCCGCCGACGGGCAAAGCCATCCCTCGCTCGTGTCGATGTAGGCGATTTCTACAAGCTGAGCGTCGAAGACATCGCCACGCTCGACACGGGACGCTTCTATTCGGCGACCAACGCGAAGCGCGGCATAGAAGCGGGCGACCCCATTCCCGTCGGCGCGAAAACCGCGACGAAAATTCACGATGAGCTGGAGAAATCGAAGCAGCAGCCGCTTGGCCGCGTGCTGTTCGCCCTGGGCATTCGCCATGTTGGCAAAAGCGTCGGCGAAGTTATCGCCGCGAAATTCCCTTCGATTGACGCGCTCATCGCCGCGCAGGAAGAAGACATCGCCGAAATCGATGGCATTGGCCCGAAAATCGCCGCAAGCGTCAAACAATTCTTGGCTGTGCCCGAGAATCTCGAGGTCATCGAGCGTTTGCGTTCGGCTGGATTCCCGCTCGAAGACAACGCGAGCGATACAGCTGCGCGCGCGGCGGAAGAAACCGGCGTTGACGCGTCGCTCGCAGAATCGCAACCGCTCGCGGGACTTACGTTCGTGCTCACCGGCACGCTCGAAAACCGCACGCGCGACGAAGCGGGCGCAGCGCTAAAGGCGCTCGGCGCCAAGGTCACGGGCTCGGTTTCGAAGAAGACGAGCTTCGTGGTGGCTGGAGCAAATGCCGGATCGAAGCTCACGAAGGCCGAAAGCCTTGGCGTTGCCGTGCTTGATGAAGCCCAAATGGAAGAAGTGCTCGCCACAGGAGCCGTGCCGCAGGCGTAGCGGCAGGTATCAGCCCGTCAGCGGCACCCGCGCTCGCGCGAGCGTAGCCAAGCGAACGCCGCACACCTCGCCCAAGCAAGACGAAGGGGCCCCGAATGCCGTAGGCCCCTCGCGTCTTTGAGGCCCTGCACGCGAACGCCGCCGATACCCAACCAGGCGTCGGCGGCGTTTCGCATTGATTCATTCCCACGCGTTGGGCACCTCTCGCACCCCAGCGCTTCGCACCCGTGCTTGCTCTTCGATTAATCCCCGAAAAGCCTGTTCAGCAGTCCTTTGCGTTTCCGCTTTTCCTCGCGAAGCACACCTTGGCTCGCTGTGGTGGTCCCAACGGCCGCCGCGTTGCCGCCAATTCGAACAATCTCGTAAAGGAAGGGCGATTTCACGTAACGCACTTCGACAGGCGTCGCATGCACGGTGCTCTCGCTCGACAGGTGCACGCTCGGGCTCAGCGGCGCAACCACATGGGTGTCTCGCTTCTCGTCGAACACGACGGCAGCCGCACGGCCCGTTTGCCCGTTCACGGCAATGCGCACCTGCTCGCCCTCGCGGCCATCGGAAATCGGGCGGTCGACATAGAATACCGGCACGAGCATGAGCGCCGACTCATGCTTCCTCACCTTGCGCGACCACTGGCGCATGCTGTTCTTGCTGAAGCCGAACGCACTTTCGGCATCGTTGCCCGCGATTGAATAGGCGAGCTTATCGATGACGGCGCTGTCTTTCTGAATTCCCTCGACTGCCACGATGCGGAAATTTCCCTCTTCCATGGCGGGGTCGAACGGCACAACCTTCGAGAAATCCCACGGCTCAAGAAGGCCCATGAGCGGCACATCGACGTAATGCGTTTTGGGGTACGGCCAATCGAGCACCTCGTAGTACACGAGCGATTCTTTCTTCATTCCCTTGCCGGAAAACGACACCATCATGCGCAAGTCGGCAAGCGCGACGGGAATATACATGAGCACCATTTGGTTTTGGATGGCCTCTTCAACCGCGTGACCCGCAAACACCTCGGGATACTGCCGCACGAGCTGAAGAGCGTTCGCGCGGGCTTGCTGCTCGGAAACGCTGCATGGAATCGCCTGTTCAGGAACGTATTCCGCGCCGGTTCCCATCGTGAGGCGCTTGCTGAACTTACCTGGCTTAAGCAAATCGCCCGCGCCGATTTTATTGCCGCACGAAGGGCACTCGAACACGCTCTGGGTCGATTCGCCCTCGAACGCGGCGCCGCAGAAGGGGCATGGGATACTCACATGCGTCGCCTGTCCAAGCTCTTCGGCGGTTCCTCGGTCTTCCCAGAAAAGCCACTCGAGCAGCGACGAATTGCGCCAGTAAGGCTCGAAATAGTACCAATCGGCATCTTTCGCGGGCTCAAGCTGCGATACATGGGTCAGCTTCATCAGGCCGTCGACCATCTGAATCGGCTGATGGCGAATGCCAACGGTGTCCGTCGGCTGCTGTCCGCCGGCCTCCCACGGCACGCTCGTTCCGCAATATGCGCAATCGAAGCTTCGCGTCGCCTGGTGGGAATACATAGGGCCGCCGCAATTTTGACACTTGATGGCGAACATCTCTTCCATGGCCTGGCCTCCTTTGTGTGGGTTGCTGCCTTACAGCATGCAGCAACGCCCGCATTCGCGGCAGACCCCCATGGCTCAAATTTGCGCGCTATTCCTGATGAAAAGGCTAGCTTGGCGAAGGCGCTCCTACCAAAGCGTATTCGTGCGATCGCGCCCAATGGGCAGGCTGAACACGATGGTGTCGACGGCATGCACAATGGCGAACAAGCCCAGGAACAAGCCGATCGAAGAAGGGAACACGCAAATAAGCACGCCGAGCACGATTTCAGCGATGCCAGAAATGCCAACCATGGAACCAAGGCCTGCGCCCACCAGGAAAAACGGGCGTGCCGCGACAAGCTGAACAACGCCGAAAAGCACGACGCCAATGCCGAAAACCCACGCGATCGTCGCCACACCAACCGCGGGGAACATGAGCAGCAGCACACCGAGCAGCACGATCATGGCGCTGAAGAACAGGCTCCATACGCTTTGCGAAAACAGCGTATTGCGATAGCGCACATACGAAGCAACGCCAATGCCACCAGCGACAATCACGCACACGGCGATAATCGCAGAAATGCCCATGAGCACCTCGAACGGGCAGAACACGCACACAAGGCCGAACACCAACATCAGCACGCCCGAAAGCAGTTGCATCCAATTGACCGACCCGCCCTTTCGGCCGGGGCGGAACTCGCTGCTCGAATCGAGCACCTCTACTTGAATGTTGTCGTTTGCCATCGCAGCCTCCTTACGCTCAAGCCACTTATTTGGCATGGTTCGAGTATGTGACCAATTCCCGTCGCACGCACGAGTTTTGCGCAGGTTGTTTCCAAATCGAATACATCGGAAGCCGAAGCGCGACGCCCGAAAGGCCAATGCTACGATCGGCCAAAACAGGCCCCACGAGGCGGGGAGGGCAAAGGCCGAGGCCGCCGGATTGAAGAAGCCCCATCAGCAACCGCGCGCCCCATCGCCGAAACCCATTATAGTCTGAGATAAGCCATCGATAACCTTCGGTGGCGGCCCATCAGGTTTGACCTACAGCTTCCTCGTGCCCGCGAAGGACCCACGGCAGAAGAACTCCACCTTCGATATCTTGTAGGCCGATTCGTCGTCGGCGTTGTTGTAGGGGCGCGCCCACGGAAGCCGCGCGCCACGATGTTGAGCCGTCGGCCCCGGTCGGCTCGCCGGAATGAACCTTGAATTTCTTCCTGCCATAGGCACTTGGCATTCCGTTTTCCCTCATGATATGACAGATCCTGCGCCTGGTTGCCGTCATGCCCGACCTGGCGAGCGAGGCCTTTATCTTGCGCGCGCCGTTGCGGCCGCGGCTGGATCAGGGATATTACTCTGCCGTTACGACTTTTGTTCTTGATGAGATGCCCCGACTCCATTGATACGATTAATCCGTTGATACAACCAAGAGCCGGGTTTCCGAAGTTGGAAACCCGGCTCTTTTTGGGAGGGCTATTGCGAGATGAAAAACGAATCGAACAGCTAGAAACTACAGGAATCGTTGCCTGGCTGGCTAGTTCTCAGTTGCCGCATTGAAGCCGGCGAGGTACCCATGGAGAGTCGCCAACGCGTTGGAGCCGCCGTGCAGCAGAGACTCGTAGGAGCTTCCAAAACGGTAGCCTACCGTGTTGCCTCCAGCGTAGAGACCCGGAATCGGATTGCGGTCGCCATCGAGAACCTCTAGTTTGTTCGAGCAGCGCACGCCGGAGAGCGTGCAGTAAAAGAAGTACTGCATCTTGTAGGCCTTGTATGGGCCGTCGTCAATGGCGTCGAGGTATCGAACGTCCTTCATGTAGTCCTCATCGTAGCCGTTGTTGCACAGCTCGTTGTAGCGATCAACGGTCGCGACGAGCGTATCGGGGTCGCAGCCAATCATCTTAGCCAATTCGGCGATACTGTCCGCCTCATACTGCTCGCAGCTGTTCTCGATATCGAACATGACGGCAGCATCCTCCTTCTTGTAGCCGAAGGCCGAGGGCATCTCAAAGTCATTGCTGGGAACGATCTGCCATACATAGTTGCCATGCCCGGGAAGATCCGCGATGATATGGGCCGAGGTCAGTAGCGACGTGCACTCGTTCATAAAGCGGTTGCCGTTTATGTCGACAAGAAGGTACGGGAACGAGCGCCAAGCAGTGGTCTGCCAAGACGCATACGAACAGATCTCCTCCATTTCGGCACCCGCCCAGCAAAGCATCTGATGCCCCAGGCCGTCGTCCATTGCGCTGTCAGTGACGGGAGAATCTCCCATGTAGGCTTCGTAGGCATTGTTCTCGAGAGCCCAGTCGGCAAAGTGGGAGGTGTAGAACTTCCGCATCATCTTCTCATTCTTGCCGAAGGAGCCTGTGCACATGACCACGCCCTTGGAGGCATGGTAGTAAACCGTCTCACCGTCTTTATTCGTGGCTATCACGCCGCTGACGCGGCCCGAGTCGTCTTTGACCAGAACCTCGGCCTTGGTGTCGTAGTCAGTGACAACTCCGATGTCCTCAAGGAACTTGTGGAACTTGGCCGTGAACTCAGTGAGTATGTCCGTGGTGTCGAAGGCGACGCCCGTAGAAATGTATTCCCCCACCTCTTTGTCCGGGTCGGGGAAGATGCCCTCCAGAGAAACAGGCACACACGTCTGCTGGTAGGGCTTGATGAACTCCTCGTTGAGCTGGTCGAGCAGCTCACCAGACTTGTTGATCCACAGCGCGTTGAGGGCAAAGTCGGAGCGATATTGGGTGAGGTTGAACATCTTGTTGGCCACCGTGACGGGATCGTACATGGGAAGTCCGGCCTCTTTTTGCAGCTTGGAATTGAAGAAGGAGATGGTCATCCCTCCGATATGGGGACAGCAATTGCGCTCTATAACCTGCACCTTGGATCCGCCCTTTATGGCACCATAGGCGGCCATCGACCCGGCAAGCGCCGAACCCACAACCAATACTTCGCATTCTACGGTGCGATCGACGCTGTCGGGCGAGTAGTCGGGCGCGTTCCCCAGCCAATCATCTTGGATGTCTGCGGATCCGGTCGAGGCGGCTGGCTTCGGCTGGTTGCCGCAGCCAGCCAGTGCGGCTGCGGCAGAGGCCGCGCCAAGCACGCCAGCGCCCTTCAGAAAATTACGACGTGAAAGTTCCATCTTGTACCATCCCTCCATAGCGGCTGTACTTGATTTGACGGCTTTTACAGTGCCTTTCGACATGTCCATTGTTGCGAGGGAGAGCCGAGAAGTGAATAAACAATAAGTTCAAGAATTGGAAGAACTTGCGCAGGGCAGACGGAGTCGATTTTCCCCTATGGTCTCCCATCGCTTACGCCACTCTATTTGGCAATGGAGGAAAACCGCAGTTCAAGCGACTGCCAGTACCCCACCGGCCAGTCATTTTTTGAAGCTGCTATAATCCCGTATCGATTAGTCTTGCACTCACGTCGCAAGGAGGACGGCCGTGGACACAAAATGCTTTTCATACGTGGACTCTCTTGCCCGAACGGGGAACTATTCGAGATCGGCGCGAGAGCTCTATATCACGCCGCAAGGCCTTTCCAGCGCTATGAAAAGGCTGGAGCAGTCCATGGGCGTGCAGCTCTTCCATGCGGCAGAGGGCGGGGTTCTCCTGACCGAATACGGAGAGATATTTCTTAAGTACGCTCAGAAGCATCTGAGCGACCACGCGGACATGGTCCAAGAGATAGAGGCGCTCAGGCGGTCGAAGAGCGGGAATATGCGGATGGCGGTTTCGACGGGGCTGTTCAATATCATTCCGAGAGACATCGCGGAGAAGTTCGCAAGGTTCTCCCAGACTGGGGCCAGGGTATCTGCGGTGCGTTCGGTGGTGGACAACGACTGCGAGAGCGGGCTGGCCAATGGAGCTTGGGATTTCGCGCTGCTCAACACTCCTGTTGATCGCTCGCGGTTCGCAGCCGAGCCCCTGCACAAAGATCACCTGTTCCTGTGGGCACCCTCCAACTCTAACCTCGCGAGGCGCGAGTCTGCCACGCTGAAGGACCTCGCCGGACAGACCATTGTCGTGCTGACGCCCGACGAATACATCACCACAAAAGGCTATGTCAAGCGTCTGGCCGACGAGCTGAATTGCGAAGTTCATTTTGCAGATGAAATGATCGGTGTCCTTGAGCTAGCAATGGAGCTCGATGCTTTCGCCGTTAGCCCCCGCACCCACGCACTGGCTTTTGCAAAAGAGGGGCATTCGGCCATCCCACTCACTGATGTCGTATGGGGCTTCTCGCTCTGCTGGCGTCTGGACAAGGACCTCAACGAGCATGAAAGCGAGTTCGTCGAGTTCATGCGTCAATTCAGGAAGTTTTACTGCTAGCAATATCCCGAGCACCGAGAAGTATTGCAGCCAGAAGCCCCGCCCGCCCCGCCAGCAATAGCGCCCCGAATTCTATAGGACTCTGCAAGTCCCCTCGCCCCTTTTTCGACGAACCTTGGCCCGGATAAGGGAGGCCATCAACAATCAACGCATCGCTGCGGCATGTGGCACAAGCGTGTACTACGCGCGGTGCCGCGGCCTCGGCATGTCTCATGGCCAGGCGCTCAAGGCCGTTGCGCGAAAGAAGCTCAAGGTTATCTACGTGACCATAAGGGACAAAGCCCCTACGCCACCTAGCCCTCACGATTGATAAAGCGAATCGTAAAGGCCGTTGGGCCAGCGTCAGCCTTGCCAAAAACTGAATTCGTAAACGTAGAAATCAGTTGACAAAACCATAGGTACACTCCCCTAAAAACTGACGATTCTCCACGTTTACGGGCGGCTACAGTTTCCTGTCGAGCGCACGAATAGCATGCGGAAGGTGCGCGAGCACGTCTTCCGTCGTCACACACAGCTCGGCGGAATCGGCAGCCGCAAGCACGCCGGCGCGGGCGTGCACGAACGCGCCCAGCGCACAGGCGTCTTTGGGATCCATGTCGCGTGCGAGCAGGGAGCCAATCGAGCCCGCGAGCACGTCGCCCGTTCCCGCCTTCGCGAGCGCCGGCGTGCCGCACGTGAGCACGAGCACATCATCGGCGCTTTCCTCATTGCCGTCGGCGATATAGGTATCGGGGCCTTTCAGCACGCATATCACGCCAAAGGCCCTTGCAATAAGCAGTGCGTCAAACGCCGCCGCCGGGATGCCTTTCTTTTCGCAACGAGCTCGCGATGCCTGGACTTCTTCAGTATTGAGCGTTGCAAGAATGCGGTCGGCCTCGCCCCTATGCGGAGTAATAACCGTCGGATACCCCGCCACGAAGCGCTCGCGCAGCGCGGAAGCGCCCTCGTCGGTTGCAAGCGTCGCAAGCCCGCCGCCATCGACAAGCACGGGCGCCTGCGTGAGCCTAAGCACATCGAGCACCGTTGCCTTCGACGCATCGCTTACGGCAAAGCCGCTTCCTACGATAACGGCGCACGGGCGTCCCTCGCGCACCGCATGTTCATGTTCCACAAACGTGTCAACGGGTTGGCAGACGCACGACGGCTGCACCACGCGCAGCGCGGCAGCGGTCTCGAAGCTTGTGTAGGCGCGAACATAGCCTGCGCCCATGCGCGTCGCAGCCATTACGGCAAGCACACCCGCACCTGCATAAATCGGATCGCCCACAACGAGTTCACACAAACCGCGCGTGTACTTATTATCGTCAGGAAGAAGACCCGGCAACAGGCGCGCGGCCTTTTTCGAAGTAATCGTCTTCATAATTGGGGTCTCCTTATTCGGACACCGGCTCGCCGGCACCCTTGGCCTCGGCGCTCGTTGCGGTTTGCTCGCCCAAATCGTCGAGCATGCCACGCATTTCCTTGAACTGCTGGGCAAGCTCGGCTTTCACATCGCGGCGCTTTTCGCGTTCGGCTTGCGACGCCTTCGTGATGGCCACGGCGTTGGCCACCGCGACCGAATGGGTATAGGTAATCGACAGGGGCACATCAACAACGCCCTGCTCTTCGGCGATGCGGGCAGCAGCGCCATGCAACGCAATGGCGGGCTTGCCGTGGGAATCGCGCACGACCTCGACGTCGCGCATGCCTATGCCGCTTGCCAAAATACCGGTGCCGAGCGCTTTGCACACCGCTTCCTTCGCAGCGAATCGGGCGGCGTAATGCGTCGCCGGATTGCCCTTTCGGTTGCAATAGTCCTGCTCAGCATCGGTGAACACCTTGTGCGCAAACGACGGCGTGCGATCCAAAATGCGCCGCATGCGTTCGATTTCGACGATATCTACACCCAAACCAACCGACACAACACCCTCCTTTTATGCGCATGGTTTTCTGCATTCATCAGTTTAGCCAATAAAGAAGGCGTGCAAAAACGCTTCACAATCCACGCGTCAAGCCATTGCGGGCAAACGGGCCCGGCCGCCATTCACGCTAAAAGTCAGCGAGCGCGGGCCCGGTGCGCCAGGTTGCCCCGCCGCATGGCCAAGCGTACTTCGGTACGCGCCGTGCCATGCACAAGGGGCAAGATGGCGTGCCCGGCCCGCGCGCAGCGTCGGCTTCATGCGCCGTTCGGCAGAACGGCGCAATCACCCTACTCGACCGTGACGCTCTTCGCCAAATTGCGGGGTTGGTCGACGTCGCATCCGCGAGCGATGGCAATATCGCGGGCGAACAGCTGCAGCGGCACGCTCGCCGTGATGGCGCTGAAGCAATCACGCACCTTCGGAATATACATCACGTGGTCGGCATGCTTCTTGATTTCCTCGTCGCCCTCGGTGGCAATCGCCACCACAAGGGCGCCGCGGGCCTTGCATTCCTGAATATTGGAAATCACCTTGTCGTACGTGGGGCTCTTCGTGGCAACCACGATCACAGGGAAGCCCTCGTCGAGCAGCGCGATGGGCCCGTGCTTCATTTCGCCAGCGGCATACGCCTCGGCATGCAGATAGGAAATTTCCTTGAGTTTCAGCGCGCCCTCGTAGCAAATGGTGGAGCCAATGCCGCGGCCAATGAACAGGGCATTCTGCGCATCTTTGCATGCGAGCGCCGCTTCTTCGATAGCGCTCGTGTCGGCCAGGATTTGTTCAATGTGCTGTGCGGTATCGGCCATCTCGCGGAACAGCATGCGAATTTGAGCCGTCGTAAGACCGCCGCGCAGCTGGCCGAGCA
>ENA-OUQG01000332-OUQG01000332.1-human-gut-metagenome-genome-assembly--contig:-NODE-332-length-30155-cov-9.748040_pt1 | contig 30155 bp, 21 predicted proteins | sample MGYA00237943_ERZ548823 | MGnify/ENA primary metagenome ERZ548823 (study PRJEB26490, sample SAMN05194731) | human gut metagenome | biome: terrestrial biome; feature: human-associated habitat; material... | reverse complement strand
CTTGAAACCTATGCAAAGCAGAACGGCTTTTCCAATCTGCGCTGGTACACGGACGCCCCTGTAATAATAGGACTAAAAACATTAAGGCTCAAAAAGTGCTGAAAACACGGCGCTTTTTGAGCCTTTTCACATAAAAATCGCAAATGAAACATAGCGCGTCTGTTTACCCGAAGTGGCGCTTTGTCGGCAGACGCGCTTTTTTCATGCCCTGACGCAGGAAAATGGCAGGGACACTCGGTATTACATAGCACACCTACTTGCTCCATGACGGAGCCGGAGGGTGTGCTTTTTTGTTGCCCGGTATGGGCGGGAATGGAGGCGAAAGCAATGAACGGACATACAGAGGACAAACCGAAGGACTGCCGGTACTGCTATTTCTGGAAGCAGACCGAGGGCTGCACCTACCGTGGCAAAACCGGCTGCTATTATATTTCGGCGCAGAAGCCGCCTGCCGCCATCAGCGAGTGCGACGGCTGTCCGTATGGGCGGGCGTCTCCCTGCATCGGCTGGTGTACGAAGGAGCTGCTGCGCTCTATGGGCCTTTGGAAAGGGCGTGAAGATACATGATACTGGACTATTACTACGGGGATCAGGCAGAACAGTTCTCCTTCTACCGTATCCCCAAGGTGCTGTTCACAGATAGTCGGTTCAAGGACATTTCGGCAGAGGCAAAAATCCTCTACGGCCTGCTTCTTGACCGCATGAGTTTGTCAGCCAAGAACGGCTGGCTGGATCAGGAGGGGCGCGTGTACATCGTCTATACCGTAGAGGACATCATGGACGCACTTTCCTGTGCTTCGCAGAAGGCTATGAAGCTGCTGAATGAATTGGATGAGAAATGCGGGCTTATTGAGCGCAAGCGGCAGGGTCTCGGCAAGCCCAATCTCATTTACGTCAAGAATTTTGTCGCCGCACCGGAATCAAAATTCAAGAATGGTGAAAATCAAAATTCAGGAGTTTTGAAAATCGAAACTCAAGAATTTCCGAAATCAAAAGGTAGTAATACTGAGAAGAACAATACTGATTTGAACGATACTGAGTCTCTTCCCTTCACTTCGTTCAGAGGTAGTCAGAATCGGGAATCGAAAAGAAACGATGCGGAGCGAAGAGCGCAGTACAGAGAGCTTATCATGGGGAATATCAGCTATGACGTTCTGCTGCTGGACTTGCCGTATGACAAGGAAATCATCGAGGAAATTCTGGAGCTGATCGTGGATACGATCTGCACCACAAAAGAGACCGTGCGGATCTCCGGCGACGACAAACCCACGGAGGTGGTCAGGAGCCGGTTCCTGAAGCTGGACAGTGAGCATATCCGCTTTGTCGTGAGCTGCATGAAGGAGAACACCACAAAGATCAAAAACATCCGTCAATATCTGCTGGCGACGCTGTATAACGCCTCGCTCACCATGACCAACTATTACGCAGCACTGGTTCAGCATGATATGGCAGAAGGACGCATTTAGATGCCGCTGGCTGTATGGCCTACGGCTTTTTGTATGATACGGAGGTGAAACGCCATGCCAAAGAAGACAGAACCAAAGAACACACAGAGCACCCCGCCGGAGCAGGTACAGCAAATACGCATTTCGGATATCCACCCCTTCAAGAATCATCCGTTCAAGGTGGTGGACGATGCACTCATGCAGGAGACCGTAGACAGCATCATGCAGTTCGGTGTACTCAACCCCACCATCATCCGACCAGACCCCGGAGGCGGCTATGAAATGGTCGCCGGACACCGGCGTTTGCACGCAAGCGGCCTTGCCGGGAAGGACACGATTCCGGCCATTGTCCGCAATCTTACAGATGACGAGGCGGTGATCTTGTTGGTGGATACCAATTTGCAGCGCGAAAACATCTCTCCCATGGAACGCGCACAGGCGTACAAAATGAAAATGGAGGCGCTGAAGCATCAGGGACAGCGGACAGATTTAACTTTAGTCCAAGTTGGGCCAAAGTTAAATTCCGCCGAAAAAATCGCGCAGGACAGTGGCGAAAGCGTTTCGCAGGTAAAGCGGCTCATTCGCCTGACTGAGCTTGTTCCGGAGATTCAGCAGAAAGTTGATGCCAAGGAAATTGCCCTGAATCCTGCCGTGGAGCTGTCATACCTCAAGCCGGAGGAACAGCGGCAGTTTCTGGATGCAATGGAGTATTCCCAGAACACGCCCTCACTTTCGCAGGCACAGCGGCTGAAAAAACTCAGCCGCGAGGGCAAATGCACACAGGACGCCATGTACAAGGTCATGTCCGAAGAAAAGAAGGACGAGTTGGATCGCGTCACATTGAAAAGCGATACGCTCCGCAAATACTTCCCCAAGAATTACACGCCGCAGCAAATGGAACAGGTCATTATCAAGCTGCTGGATCAGTGGCAGAAAAAACGGCAGCGCCAGAACGAGCGCTGAGAAAGGACTATATCATGGAAAACTTCACGGTAAACATCACAGGAGACGTCAACATCATCCTCCCCCACAAGAAAGTGCCCCGCAGGGTCAAGCTCAAAAGCGATAGCTATACGCCGGTCTCTGGTTTTCAGCTCACCCCGAACGATGAGGAATACGATGAAAGCAATGTTTCGGTTCTGCTGACTGTCCCCGGTCAGAAAGCCAAATCCATGCGCCTACTGGACGCGCTCATCGAGACCGACTTCCGCTGCACACATGTGCGGCAGGTGCCGACCTTTGACCTGTACATGGCTTACGAAAGGAAAGCAGTCGTGACCGTCAGCGGTGAAACGTACCTGACCGGCCCCGCCATCGTGTTCTACTGCCTCGATGATGAATTGTGGGATATCTCTTCGGGGGATGCCGGTCTGGTGCGGCGGCTTTTTGAAGAGCGCACCGTGCAGCTTCATCACGGAGACGAAACGATCCCGGCCATTGCGCTGTAAGTCGTGCGCCGGTGCATACTGCGATCATTACGGAAGGAGGCGTTCATAATTGCAGGAAGAGGTTGAAAACAGGACAGTGACTCTTGTAATCAGCGCAACGAAGCTCACCGGGCGTGTGCTCAAGGCGGCGGTTGCGAAGTTCCTGGCACATCAAAAAGCGAAAATCGCTGAGAAAAAGCGGGCTGGCCCCGTAAAGCCCACCGGCAAGCAGACGGTCAAGCAGCTTGTCGGTCAGAATCAGGGCGTTGCCAACATCGAGATCAGCGATAAAAACATCAAGGATTTTGACCGCGTAGCGCGGAAATACGGCGTGGACTATGCCGTAAAAAAGGACAAAACGCTCTCGCCGCCTAAGTACATGGTGTTCTTCAAGGCGCGGGACGCGGATGCACTTACAGCAGCCTTTGAGGAATATACCCGCAATACGGCAAGGAAGCGGCAGAAGCCCTCCCTCATCCAGCATCTGCATGATATTCAGGCTGCAAAGGACATCATCAAGCCTGCGGTCAAACACAAGGATAAGGGGCTGGAACTATGAAAAAGCCTGTAAACATCAAGAAAATCATTCTCCCCAATCTCCCGTATCTTCTGTTCGCTCTGCTGGGCACCAAGTGTGGACAGGCTGCAAGGCTTGCTCCGGGGCTGGACTTCTCACAAAAAGCGCTGCATATTCTGGATGGCTCCCGGCTGGCTTTTGAAAGTCTGCTTCCGAGCTTCCACCCCGCCGATCTGCTGGTCGGCCTCCTGATCGCCGCCGCGCTCCGGTTGGCGGTCTACGTCAAAGGCAAGAACGCAAAGAAGTTTCGCAAGAATATGGAGTACGGCAGCGCCCGCTGGGGCACGCATGAGGACATCGCGCCGTATATCGACCCGGTATTCGAGAACAACATCATCCTCACACAGACCGAGAGCCTGACCATGAACAATCGCCCCAAAGATCCGCGGACAGCGAGGAATAAAAATGTGCTGGTCATCGGCGGCTCCGGCAGCGGCAAAACACGCTTTTTTATCAAGCCCAATCTCATGCAATGCCAGTCAAAGGACTATCCGGTTTCATTCGTCGTCACAGACCCCAAAGGCAGTATCGTGGTCGAGTGCGGCAGGCTGCTGGAGAAGAACAATTACCGCATCAAGATATTCAATACCATCAATTTCTCCAAGAGTATGCACTATAACCCCTTCGCCTATATCCACAGCGAGAAGGACATTCTAAAGCTGGTCAACACCCTGATCTGCAATACCAAGGGAGACGGTAAATCCGGCGACGATTTCTGGGTGAAGGCGGAGACGCTTTTGTATTGCGCCCTGATTGGCTACATCCATTATGAAGCTCCCGAAGAAGAGCAGAACTTCGCCACACTCATCGAACTGGTCAACGCCATGGAAGTCCGCGAGGACGATGAAACCTTTGAAAACCCTGTGGATATCGCGTTCAAGGAGTTGGAAAAGGACAAGCCCAACCACTTTGCGGTGCGGCAATATAAAAAGTACAAATTAGCCGCCGGCAAGACAGCTAAGAGTATCAATATTAGTTGTGGCGCACGCCTTGCCCCCTTTGATATCGCGGAGCTGCGGGAGATCACCATGTATGATGAGCTGGAGCTGGATACGCTGGGCGACAAGATATACGACAACCCGGATGCCAAGGACGGAAAGTTCAAAAAGACGGCACTATTTCTCATCATGAGCGATACCGACAGCACCTTCAATTTTCTCATTTCCATGATTTACAGCCAGTTATTTAACCTGCTGTGTGAAAAGGCGGATGACCAGTACAAAGGACGCCTGCCGGTACATGTGCGCTGCCTGATCGATGAAGCGGCCAATATCGGCCAAATTCCAAATCTGGAAAAGCTCATGGCGACCATCCGCAGCCGGGAGATCTCCGCCTGCCTCGTCTTGCAGGCACAAAGCCAGCTCAAGGCGCTGTATAAGGACAACGCCGATACGATCATCGGGAATTGTGACACCTCGATTTTCCTCGGCGGTAAGGAGCCGACCACGTTGAAAGAGCTGAATCAGGCGCTGGGGAAAGAGACCATCGACACCTTCAATACCGGTGAAAGCCGAGGGCGCGAGGTCTCTCACAGTCTCAACTACCAGAAGCTCGGAAAAGACCTTGCCACCGTGGATGAGCTTGCCGTACTGGACGGCTCCAAGTGCATCTTGCAGCTTCGCGGCGTGCGGCCATTTCTGTCCAATAAATTCGATATCACGCAGCACAAGAATTACAGATACCTGTCGGACGCAAACCCCAAAAATGAATTTGATATTGAAAAGTTCCTCTCTCACAAGCTCAAGCCGAAGCAGGACGAGACTTACAATGTCTTTGAAGTAGACGTGTCCGAAACGGATGAAACAGCGGGAGGATCACCCACTTTTTCATAAAGATTTATCAAGACAGGAGGCTTGATACACCATGACAGACAGAAGACACCGGCTCATACTGCAAGGCCGGGACGAACAAAAACAATCAAACATTGAAAGGAGACGCCGGAATCGGGAGCCGCACAGCGGTTTTCGTTCCGGCGCTTGCATTGTGAGAACCCATTTCTAATCCAATATCCCGCATATTCCGGCATACACATTTATGGATTTCTTTAACTCTGCTGTCGATGTTCTGCAAACTTTGGTTATTGCCCTTGGCGCAGGTCTCGGAATCTGGGGCGTCATTAACCTGCTGGAGGGCTACGGAAATGACAATCCGGGGGCTAAAAGTCAGGGCATGAAACAGCTCATGGCCGGTGGCGGCGTTGCCCTGGTTGGCCTTCTGCTGGTGCCGCTGCTCACGGGACTTTTTGGCTAAACACCGGCAGACCTGCACGGGCGGCTGATGCCGCCCGTGCCCCCATTCAGAAGCAAGGAAGCAGTCTCCATATAGGCGGGCTGCTCCTTCGCTCTGAACGTTCTGTTCTATACACAACAACTTTTTCTATTTTAGGAGGATACACAGATGCCCAGAAAGTACAGCTACCCCAAAAACCTGCTTTCTGCCCTGCATCTCAACAAAGAAACACAGCGCATGATCTCCTATGACGCACTGACGGAAGACCAACGCAAGGGGCTGGAATACGCCCTGTCCGCGCTCTCGGAACGTGAACAGATCGTGCTCCGAGAGCATTTCTGTGAAGGTATCGGCTATAAAGCGATTGGTCTGCACTATAACCTTTCGGAGAGCCGAACGAGAAACATCATCCGGGACGCGCTGCGCTGGCTGCACAAAAATCCTGCATGGCTGTACTACATCACAGACGGCTACGAAGCGCGAACCGCATATTTGCAGCGGCAGCTCCAGACAGAGGAACAACTGTATTGTGAACGCTGCGGCATTACCTCTCCGGCGCATTTGTATTATCAGGGACTGGATGCCCTGCATCTGCCCGCCAAGCTCCAGAACCCGTTTAGCCGGAACGATGTGAAGGCCGTCCGCGAAGTGATTATTTTCCTGTGCTCATCCGCACAAATCCGAAACTTCGGCGCACTCTCTGCCACGACTGTCCGGGAGCATCTTGCGCATGTGAATCTGCTCCCCGCAGACGGGGCGCTGCCGTGCTGCAATGCAAAGGCTCCGCGCCTTGATCTGGAAGTGCAGGTGTTCCGGGCGCTCAACACACATAGCTGATTGCAGGCGGCATTGCCCGCCTGATACATAGCCGGAACTCCGGCTATTCTGCGGTTTGCTTCGTTTTCAGGTGCACATGAAAATGAAAGTAGGCGCGGTAATCTTATGCGGCTCTCGCCGGTATGCGTGGAGCCAACGGAAGGAGGGAAAATCGATTGGACTTAATATGGCAGAAATTCACCGATTGGCTCAAGGAAATCCTGATCGGCGGTATTACGGATGCGCTGTCCGGCCTCTTCGATACCGTGAACACAAGAGTCGGAGAGATTGCCGGTCAGGTCGGCGCGACGCCGCAGGGCTGGAACGGCGGCATTTACAATATGATCCGCAGCCTTTCAGACAACGTGATCCTGCCCATTGCCGGTGTGATCCTCGCCATCGTAATGACCATGGAACTGATTCAGATCATTACGGACAAAAACAACATGCACGGAGAAGTCGATACTTGGTTCATCTTCAAATGGGTGTTCAAAACGGCCTGTGCGGTGCTCATTGTCAGCAACACATGGAACATCGTCATGGGCGTGTTTGATGTGGCGCAAAGCGTGGTCAACAACGCTTCCGGCGTCGTGGTCGGCAATGTCAGCCTTGATCTGGCAAGCAGTCTTGCAGATTTGGAAGCACGGCTCAATGAAATGGAGGTCTGGTCTCTGCTCGGCCTGTGGCTGCAAGCCACCATTGTAAGACTCACCATGAACGCGCTGAACATCTGCATCTTCATCATCGTGTACGGGCGCATGATAGAAATCTATCTTGTGACCTCCATCGCCCCGATCCCCATGGCGACGGCAATGAACCGGGAATGGGGTCAGATGGGACAGAACTACCTCAGAAGCCTGTTTGCCCTCGGCTTTCAGGGCTTCCTCATTATCATCTGTGTTGCCATCTACGCCGTGCTTGTACAGAACATGATCGTGGATACAAATATCTCCACGGCCATCTGGAGCTGTATGGGCTATACGGTGCTTTTGTGCTTCACGCTTTTCAAGACCGGCTCGCTTGCCAAGAGCCTATTCAACAGCCACTGATGGAGGTGATTGCAAGTGGCCTATGTACCCGTCCCTAAGGACTTGAACGCCGTAAAGACCAAAGTCCTCTTCAACTTAACCAAGCGGCAGCTCGTTTGCTTTGGCAGCGGTGCAGCGGTGGGTGTGCCGCTGTTCTTCCTGCTCCGGCAGAGCCTTTCCAACAGCGCGGCGGCGATCTGCATGATCGTGGTCATGCTGCCGTTCTTCCTTTTTGCGTTGTATGAGAAAAATGGTCTGCCGCTGGAGAAGATCATCAAAAATATTATTCAGGTCTGTTTCATCCGCCCCAAGGTGCGGCCTTATGAAACGGATAATTTTTATGCCGTATTGCAGCGGCAGGACATTCTGGATAAGGAGGTTTACCGCATTGTCTCAGGAAAAAACAAAGTTAAGCCGCGCCGACAGAAAGCAGATTGAATCTGCCATTGCCAGAGCGAAAAACACAGACAAACGGCATAAGTCGGCGCAGGATTCCATTCCCTTTCAGCGGATGTTCCCGGACGGCATCTGCCGGGTGACAGATAACTATTACAGCAAAACAGTGCAGTTTCAGGACATCAATTATCAGCTCAATCAGAACGAAGACAAAACCGCGATCTTCGATTCGTGGTGTGATTTCCTCAATTACTTTGACAGCTCCATCCATTTTCAGCTCTCCTTCGTAAACCTTGCCGCCAACAAGGACAGCTACGCGCAGACCATCGCTATCCCGCCGAGAGAGGATGCATTCAACCAGCTCCGCGCGGAGTACACAAAGATGCTGCAAACGCAGCTTGCACGCGGCAATAATGGGCTGGTCAAGACCAAATTCATTACCTTCGGCGTGGAGGCGGACAATCTGAAAACCGCGAAGCCCCGGCTGGAACGCATTGAGATCGATATTCTCAACAATTTCAAGCGCCTTGGTGTGCAGGCGGAGCCGCTGAACGGACACGACCGGCTCAAGCTGATGCACGATGTTCTACACATGGACGAACAGGAGCCGTTCCGGTTCTCATGGGACTGGCTTGCACCCTCCGGCCTCTCCGTCAAGGACTTCATCGCGCCCAGCTCCTTCGAGTTTCGAACCGGCAGCAGCTTTGCCGTTGGAAAGAAATACGGCCGTGCATCGTTCTTGCAGATTCTCGCGCCGGAACTGAACGACCGCATGCTGGCAGACTTCTTGGATATGGAAAGCTCTGTGATTGTGTCCATGCACATTCAGTCGGTGGATCAGGTCAAGGCCATCAAGACCATCAAACGCAAAATCACCGACCTCGATAAAATGAAGATCGAAGAACAGAAAAAGGCCATCCGCGCCGGATACGATATGGATATTATTCCGTCAGATCTCGCCACCTACGGCAATGAAGCGAAAAAGCTCTTGCAGGAGCTTCAGAGCCGGAATGAGCGTATGTTCCTTCTGACCTTCATCATTCTGAATACCGCTGGCTCCATGCAGCAGCTCAAAAACAATGTGTTTCAGGCCAATTCCATTGCGCAGAAATACAACTGCCAGTTGACGACATTGGACTTCCGACAGGAAGAAGGGTTGATGAGCAGTCTCCCTCTGGGACTGAACGAGATCACCATCCAGCGCGGGCTTACGACCTCCAGCGTTGCCATTTTCGTGCCGTTCACCACACAGGAATTGTTCCAGACCGGCAAAGAGGCGCTGTATTGCGGTATCAATGCCCTGAGCAATAACCTCATCATGGTAGACAGAAAGCTCCTGAAGAATCCGAACGGCCTGATTTTGGGCACGCCCGGTTCCGGCAAGAGCTTCAGCGCCAAACGTGAGATCGCAAACGTCTTTCTGGTAACGGACGACGATATCATCATCTGCGACCCGGAAGCGGAATATGGCCCACTGGTGGAGCATCTGCACGGGCAAGTCATTAAAATCTCGCCCACCTCCACGGACTATATCAATCCCATGGACTTGAACCTCAACTATTCGGACGATGAGAACCCGCTGAGCCTGAAATCCGACTTCATTCTCAGCTTGTGTGAGCTGATCGTGGGCGGCAAGGACGGCCTCATGCCGGTGGAAAAGACCATCATCGACCGCTGTGTGCGGTTGGTCTACCGGAATTATCTTAATGACCCGCGCCCGGAGAACATGCCCATCCTCGGTGATCTCTACGAGGAGCTGCGCAAGCAGGATGAGAAGGAAGCGCAGTACATTGCAACGGCACTGGAAATCTACGTCACCGGCTCCCTCAATGTTTTCAACCATCAGACCAACGTAGATGTTCACAGTCGTGTCGTGGCATATGACATCAAGGAATTGGGCAAGCAGCTCAAGAAAATCGGCATGTTGATCGTCCAGGATCAGGTGTGGAACAGGGTGACGGTCCACCGCGAGGCGCACAAATCCACCCGCTACTACATCGATGAGATGCACCTTTTGCTCAAAGAAGAGCAGACGGCAAGCTATACCATTGAGATTTGGAAGAGATTCAGGAAATGGGGCGGGATGCCGACCGGGATCACCCAAAACGTCAAGGATTTGCTCTCTTCCAGAGAAGTGGAGAATATCTTTGAAAATTCGGACTACATTTATATGTTGAACCAGGCCAGCGGCGACCGGCAGATTCTTGCCAAGCAGCTCAATATCTCCCCACATCAGCTCTCGTATGTCACCCACTCCGGTGAAGGCGAGGGCCTTTTGTTTTACGGGAATATCATCCTGCCCTTTGTAGACCGCTTCCCCAAGGACACGGAGCTGTATCGGGTACTCACGACAAAGCCTCAGGAAGTATCTTCCTGACAGCAGCAAGGAGGACAGACGAGACATGGATAACAAACTGATGACTTTTGAAAACGCGGCCTTTGGCAAAATCCGAACGATTACCATTGACGGCGAACCGTGGTTTGTGGCAGTCGATGTGTGCAAAGCATTGCAAATAGCAAACAGCCGCGATGCACTTACTCGTATTGACGACGATGAAAAGGGGGTAGTTTTAACCGACACCCTTGGAGGAAAACAGGAAGTTACCATCGTAAACGAACCCGGTCTTTACATGCTTGTGCTAAGTTCCCGCAAGCCGGAGGCAAAGGCATTCAAGCGCTGGATCACCCATGAGGTCATTCCGGCTATCCGCAAGTACGGCGGGTATATGACGAAATCCCTGTTGGAGCAGGTATTGGAGAATCCCAACCTGATCTATGAGTTTGCACGCCGGATGTTGGCTGAACAGCAGAAAAACGAGCGGCTGCGGCAGGAGCTTGACCGCGCCAAGCCCAAGGCCGATTACTACGATGCGTTCATCCACCCGGAAAGCTGCACCAATATCCGCGCCACGGCAAAGGAATTGAAGGTGCCGGAAAAGATGTTTACAGCTTTCCTTATCCGCAAGCGTTACCTTTACCGTGCTCCTTCCGGCAGCCTCATGCCCTACGCCAAGGCGGCAGACGATGGTCTGTTCTTCGTAAAAGACTACATCGCCGTCAACGGGCATCAGGGGGTGTACACGCTGGTGACGCCAAAGGGCAAGGCGCTGTTTCTTTCCATGCTGGGCGAGATCGCATAAATTAGTCCATTTTTATGAGAGTGAGGTGATGTTCTATGGCAAAACGCGCACCCAGGCTGCAATTTACCGAGGAAGAGCGTGCTTCTCCGGAGCTTGCGCCTGCCATTGAGAAAGCAGACAAGAGAATCAAAAAGCTGGAAAAGGTCGAGGCCAGGATTCCAAAGAAAGAGGTAAAACAGCGTGTTGTGGATTCCGATGGGAAGATCACGACACGCCTTTCTTTTGAGGAAAAGAAGCCGCCCTCCAAGCTCAGCCACGCGGCGAAGATTTCCGGCGACGCCGTGCTGCACGGCGTTCACCGGGAAGTGCGGCAGAGCAATGACGACGATAACGCCGGTGTAGACGCCGCAAATACGCTGACGGAAGATGCCGAGAGCGCTTATCAGGTGGGGCGTGAGATTCATCACGCCCATGAGCTTAAGCCATACCGCAAGGCGCACCGGGCAGAGAAAAAGGCAGACAAAGCCAATGTGAAGGCGCTGAATCAGGAGTTTGCGCAGCGGAACGATGGTTTTTCCTCCAATCCGTATTCCCGCTGGCAGCAGAAACGCGCGATTAAGCGGGAGTACGCCGCCGCAAAAGCCGGACGCGGCACAGCGAATACGGTCAGGGCATCGGAAATCACGAAAAAAGCGGCAGAGAAAAGTGCAGAGGTCGGAAAGAAAGCTGGTGAGTTTGTTGCCCGGCACAAGAAAAGCTTTCTCATTGTCGGCCTGATCGCGGCGGTTTTCCTGCTGTTCACCAACCTGTTTTCCTCCTGCTCCCTGATGTTTCAGGGCGCAAGCTCTTCCATTGCCGCTTCCACCTATCCGTCTCAGGACGAGGATATGCTGGCGGCAGAGGCACAGTATTGCGCTATGGAAGTAGAATTGCAGGCAAGGCTGGATAACTACGAAGCCGAGCACAATTACGACGAATACCACTATGAGCTGGACGACATCGAGCACGATCCGTATGTCCTGATTTCCGCGATCACCGCGCTGATGGGCAGAGAATGGACGATCGGCGAGGTCGGCGGGATTCTGGATATGCTGTTTGAAAAGCAGTATATCCTTACGGAGACCGTGGAGACGGAAACCAGATACCGCACGGAGACCAGAACCGGCAGCTACACCTACTACGACTATGAGCTGGAGGATTGGGTCACGGAGGAGTATGAATACGATGTGGAGGTGCCGTATACCTATTACATCTGCACCGTGAAGCTGGAAAACTTCAACCTCAGTCATGTCCCGGTCTACATCATGTCGCAGGAGCAGCTTTCCCTCTATGCCATGTATATGGGTACGCTGGGCAACCGGCCAGACCTGTTCGGAAGCTCTTCCTATGTCGGCAGGTATTATGGAAGCGACTATCCAAAGTATGAGATTCCGCCGGAAGCATTGGAGGACGAACAGTTTGCCGCCATCATCAAGGAAGCGGAAAAGTACATTGGGTTTCCCTATGTCTGGGGCGGAAGCTCACCATCCACGTCCTTTGACTGTTCCGGCTTCGTTTCATACGTCTACAACAACTGTGGCCTCGGCTGGAATTTTGGCCGTTTGGGCGCGGAAGGACTGCGGCAGACATGCGCCTATGTATCCCCGGCAAATGCGAAGCCCGGAGATTTGATCTTTTTTCAGGGAACGTATGACACCACCGGCGCGTCACACGTCGGCATTTATGTGGGAAATAATACCATGCTGCACTGCGGCGACCCCATTCAGTACAGCGACATTACTTCATCATATTGGCAGCAGCATTTCTATCAATTTGGCCGTTTGCCATCACCATAAGGAGGAACTATGAACCCGAAAATCAGCAAGCTCAAAGCGGAACGGGCAAAGAATGACGGTAAAATCGCCATGCTCCAGTCCCGTAACCGCGAGATCGACGAAGACATTATCAAGCTGGAAAATGAGGATATTGTCGGCCTTGCCCGCGCCACCGGCATGACGATGGAAGAGCTGGCGCAGTACCTCATGCACATCAAAAAGGGCGGTTCGCCGTTTTGCAGCACACAGAAGGAGGATATGGAAAATGCACCTGAAGAAAACTAAGAAAACCCCGCGCATGATCCGCATGATCGCGCTCATGCTCAGCCTTGTGCTGGCGTTTTTCACCATGACCGGCATGGCTCTTGCGGAGGAAGGCACAGACGTGCCCGATGCCGCGCCTGACAGCACCCTTGAAATTGTGGAGGCAGAATTGGAGGCAGAACCTGCCCCCACGGAGGAGCCTCCTGCCGAAGCTCCCGGCGCAGAAGAAACACCGGAACCCACGCCGGAGCCGGAAGAACCCTCTATCCCACCGGAACCTACGGACACCCCTGCGCTGGAACCGGATTATGAGCTGGACGCGGAAATCCCGACTGGCTGGCACAATGCGCCGGTTACGATCACCGTTCGCCTGATTGATAAAAACAATACCGGCTGGGTCAAAATCGAGGTGGCGTTCAGCAATGAGGACGGCGCTGAATGCTTTGATGTGACGGAAGAATGGAATGAATATGGATATTTGGAGCGCACGATGCTGGATAATGGCACCGTGTATTTCTTTGTCACAGACCCGATGGGCGTCGAGCACGAGCTGCCTCTGGACGTGTACTGCATGGACTTTGAAGCGCCCGCGCTCCGTGCCGGTATCAACGGTACGCTTCTGCGCGTGGAAGCCAGCGATGCACTCTCCGGCATCGCTGCGGTTTTTGTCAATGACGAGTTGTACACAACCCTCGATAACGGCGAGCTGAACATCCGCATTGATAACCTAACAGACGATGCCTATCTCTACATCGACGCACTGGACAACGCCGGAAACTGGACGGATTATGTTGTACTTGCCAATCCGTTCTACGAAGAAGAACCGGAACCGACGCCCACGCCCACTCCGACACCCACGCCGGACACAGGCAACAATCAGCACGACGAGCATTGCCCCGCAGATTGCGACTGCCGCAAGAATAACACATCTGGCAGCGGCTCCGGCAGCTCGTCCGGCGGTGGTAGCAGCGGCACATTCTCTGGAAGCGGCGGCAATAAAAATGCGGGCTCGTCTACACAGACTCCGGCATCTTCCGAGACTCCGGCTCCCACCACGGAACCCATTACGAAAGAGGACGGCACCGGCTTTACTCAGAACGGCAATTCCGTCACGCGCGATCTGCTTTATGACAAATACAGCAACAAGCAGTTTATTACCATCGAGACCCGCAATGGCGAGACCTTTTATCTGGTGATCGACTATGATAAGCCGCTGGACAAGGACGGAGAGCGTTACGAAACCTATTTTCTGAATCTTGTGGATGAGGTCGATCTGCTGGCGCTGATTGACGGCGATAAGGCCGCACCGGTCTGCTCCTGCACGACGAAGTGCGAGGCCGGAGCCGTCAATACTTCCTGCGAGGTCTGCAAAACGAACATGACAGAGTGTACCGGCAAGGAGAAGGTCGTGGAAAAAGTACCGGACACCACACCGGAGCCGGAAATTGAACCAGAGCCTGAAAAGAAATCCAGCGGCGGCGCTGTGGTTCTCCTGCTCCTGTTGCTCCTTGGCGGAGGCGGTGCGCTCTATTGGTTCAAGTTCCGCAAGAAAAAGCCGGATGCCAAGGGGTCGGTCGATCTGGACGATTATGACTATGGTGAGGATGAAGACGATACGGACTATGAGACGGAACCCGATGAGCCAGAAAGCACCAGTGATGCAGAACAGGAGGATGCAGAATGACCACGCTGTTCATTGTGATCGGCTGTATTGCCGGTTTTAACGCGCTTTACCTCTTTTTCTACGTGATGGATGATATCATTTCCCAAATTCGCAAAATCGGCAAGCCGAAGAAGCAGACGACCGATCCCACATTTTTAGATGAGCTGGACGATTTTGAGGATGAGCCGAAAAAGCCGGAGAAACCGGAAACGTTTGAAATCTATGATATTTCCTCGCTGACGGAGGATGACGATTCCATGCCGGAGCTTTCGCCCGATGCGCTCAAGACCCTGCGGCCATACGACGTTCGCAGATTTATAAAAGAAGAAATGTACTGGCTGAAAGATTACATTCTTGACGAGCTTTCCCGCTTTGAAATGGAATCGCTCACGCTGCTGTTTTCTTCGTATATCAAGTACCTGATCCGAGCGGGACAGGAGGAAGATAAGACGTTTTCCACGCTTCGGGAAATGTTGGAGAATTCCGACCCCTACACGTCCATGGAGGAAGCGGATACGGTGGAAGAGATGATACGATCCACCATCCGGCACATGCCCATCAAGCCTGACTATTACGGTGAGTATCTGACGTACAAGGCTACCTGCGAAAACCGCCCGAAGGTGCTGGAGAGCGCAAAGCGGATTCTCGTGGCCATTGATGTAGATTTCGATGTTTTCGGGATGCACAAGGAAGAGAAAAAGGAGACAACTGACCATGCAGAACGTGTATAAGCTGGTAATTTCAGAAAAGCCCTCTGTGGGAAAATCCATCGCCGCCGTCCTTGGAGCCAACGAGCGCAAGGACGGCTATTTTATGGGCAGCGGCTATATCGTGTCCTGGTGCTTTGGACACCTGGCAGAGCTGGCCGAAGCCGCTGCCTACGACGAAAAGTATGCCAAATGGCACTATGATGATCTGCCCATCTTGCCGGAGAGCTGGCAGTATTCCGTTGCCAGAGATAAGGCCAAGCAGCTTGCTCTGCTCAACACGCTCATGCACCGGGCAGATGTGAGCGAGGTCATCAATGCCTGCGACGCCGGGCGCGAGGGCGAATCTATCTTCCGCACGGTCTATCTGCTCAACAAATGCGACAAGCCCATGAAGCGCCTGTGGATCTCATCTATGGAAGATACGGCAATCCGCAAGGGGTTTGAAGCGCTCAAAGATGGCAGTGCATACGATGATCTCTATGCATCGGCGCTCTGCCGCAGCAAGGCCGACTGGCTGGTGGGCATCAACGCCACACGGCTTTTCTCCGTTCTCTATCACCGCACGCTGAATGTTGGGCGTGTGGTGTCCCCCACGCTGGCGCTGATCGTACAGCGGGAAGCGGAAATTGACGCTTTCAAGCCGGAGTCGTTTTATACGGTTACACTGGGACTTCCGGAATTTGAGGCTGGCAGCGAGCGCATGAAAAGCAAAGCGGATGCTGAAACCTTGAGCCAGTCCTGCACCAATCAGACAGCGGTGGTCACAAAGCTGGAGCGCAAGGACAAATCCGAAAAGCCGCCTGCTCTTTATGACCTCACCACCTTGCAGCGCGACGCCAACCGGATTCTTGGCTTTACCGCCCAGCAGACGCTGGACTACCTCCAGAGCCTTTATGAAAAGAAGCTTTGCACCTATCCCCGCACCGACAGCCGGTATCTGACCTCGGATATGGCGGACGGTTTGCCTGCACTCGTAAGCAATGTGGCTGCGGCGTTACCGAAGATGGGCGACGTCCCGATTCATGTGAACACCGCGCAGGTCATCAATGATAAAAAGGTCTCCGATCACCACGCGGTCATTCCCACGACCAATTTCAAAGAAACCGCGCTCACCGGCCTGCCTGCCGGAGAGCGTGCTGTGCTAGAATTGGTCGCCCTGCGCTTGCTCTGCGCGGTCGCACAATCCCATGAATACACAGAAACGGCGGTAACGCTGGAATGTGCCGGGCACAGCTTCAGCGCGAAAGGCCGCATGGTTGTGAACCCCGGCTGGCGGGCGCTGATGGAAGCATATCACTCCGGCAAAAGCGAGAATGAGTCTGCGGATGCGGCAAAGGCACTGCCGCCTGTGGACGAAGGACAGACCTTTATGGTCGGTTCTACCGCCGTCAAGGAAGGTAAGACCACGCCGCCCAAACGCTACACGGAGGATACTCTGCTCTCTGCGATGGAGGTCGCCGGTGCAAAGGAAATGCCCAAAGATGCTGAACGCAAAGGGCTGGGGACGCCTGCCACCCGCGCCGCCATTCTGGAAAAGCTGGTGGCCACCGGCTTTGTGGAACGCAAAAAGAGCAAAAAGACGGTGAGCCTGATTCCGACCCATGCCGGTGTCTCCCTGATTACCGTGCTGCCCGAACAGCTTCAATCGCCCCTGATGACCGCCGAGTGGGAGCATCGCTTGAAAGAAATCGAGCGTGGCGAGGAATCCCCGGAAACCTTTATGCAGGGTATCCGCGATATGGTCCGCGAGCTGGTCAAAACCTACAAAACGGTACTGGGTGCCGATGTGCTATTCCCGTCCGGAAGAACGGTCGTTGGGAAATGCCCGCGCTGCGGCAGCGATGTGACCGAGAGCAAAAAGGGCTATTTCTGTGAGCGGAACGATTGCCATTTCGGTCTTTGGCGAGACAACCGTTTTCTTACTGCGAAGAAAATCAACCTGACAAAGAAGATGGCGGAGACGCTGCTGAAAGATGGAAAAACGTATGCAAGCGGCATCTTCTCCGAGAAAACCGGCAAGACCTATGACGCTTATATCGTTCTGGAAGACGATGGCCAGCGCAGTGCGTATAAGCTGGAGTTCAGCAAGGAGAACCAAAAATGAGATTGGAGCCTTCGGAACGCGAGACCATCATCCTGTTCTCGGATGCGGAAGATACCGCCAGTGTGTACACCTTCGATAAGAAGCTCAAGGCACGGCTCAAGGAGCTGCATCGGCGGCAGCCGGATAAAATCTACCCGGACAACAAGGGACGCTCCGGCTCCGCCTGCTTCATCGTGCCGAAAAACTGTATCTCCATCCGAGAGCCATACAGCGAAGAGCGCCGCCGCGCGGCCAGTGAACGTGCAAAGCAGGCCGGGTACAAGCCACCGGTTAGAGGCACCATCCCCAAATCCAAATAAGCCCAATGCCCCTGCGAGGATTTCCATGTCCTCGCAGGGGTAAATCACATGCAGGGATTTGAATCCCGGAAAGGAGCGTATATGGCAGAAAAGCAGTCCAACAGGAACAGGCTCAAAGAGATCACCGACAGCATCGAAAAAGGGATTCAGGAGCTGTTTCAGAGTGAGAAATACCGGAAGTATCTCCGTACCATGAGCCGCTTCCACAAGTACAGCGTCAACAATACCATGCTCATCTATATGCAGAAGCCGGACGCCACCGTTGTTGCCGGTTTCAACAAGTGGCGCGATCAGTTTGGGCGCAATGTTCTGAAAGGCGAAAAAGGCATTAAAATCATTGCCCCGACGCCGTACAAAAAGAAAATCGAAGAAGCAAAGCTCGACCCGGACACCAAGCTCCCCATGCTGGACGCTGACGGCAAAGCCATCATGGAAGAAAAGGAAATTAAGATTCCGATGTACAAACCGGTCACGGTTTTTGATGTGAGCCAGACCGAGGGCAAGCCCCTCCCGCAGCTTGCCGCCGATCTTACCGGCAATGTGCAGAATTATGAGATTTTCATGGAGGCAGTGAAGCGCAGTGCGCCGGTGCCGGTCTTCATGGAGAATATGACCGGCATGGACGGCTATTACGATGATGAAAATCAGCGCATCGCCGTCCGCACCGGCATGAGTGAGGTGCAGACGGTATGCGCGGCAATCCACGAAATTGCACACTCCCTTCTGCACAGTCACTCCAAAGAGGCCAATGAGCTGACACCCAGTTGGAAAGTAGTCATGGTCAGTGAAGGTGGCACGAAACACGATTTCAGCTCCGGCTTCAAAACCGAGGCAGAAGCAAAGCATTTTGCCGAAGCGGAAAACTGGCACTACCTGGATGAAAACCGGTTTGAATGGCGTTTGGAAGTTGAAGAAGACTTGAGTGCTGTAAAGACCGCAGCACTCTCCCGCAGCACCGAGGAAGTACAGGCCGAGAGCATTTCCTACGCCGTCTGCGGCTATTTCGGCATTGAGACCGGCGAGAACAGTTTCGGGTATATTGCCACCTGGTCAAAAGGCAAGGAACTGCCAGAGCTGAAAGCTTCGCTGGAAACCATCAACCGCACAGCATCCGGCCTGATTACGGACATCGACCGGAACTATAAGGCGCTGATGAAAGAGCTCGGTCTGGATAAGGAGCCGGAGAGCCTTGCTGCCGAGCCTGTGCAGGAAATCACCGTGCAGGAGCCGGAGCCGGTCAGCGCACCGGATAACGGCTGCGTCCCTGACCCAGCTATCTCTGTGGAGAGCATGAACGCATACGGCTACACCGACGCCAATATGCTGCCGCTGACAAAGGAGCGTGCGCTGGAACTCATGGAGCGCGATGTGACCGTGTATATGCTTCACACCGACAACACCGAGGCTATGGCGTTTGATGCCGACGAAATCCGCAGCTTTGACGGTATCTTTGGCGTGGAGGCTTCCGAATGGGAGACGGTCAAAGACCGCTTCGCGCCGCGGGATTATGAAAAAGCGTTCCTCGATAACCCTGCCGACAGCTTTGCTATCTATCAGCTTCTGGATAGTGACGATACGGCACGGCTCCACTTTATGAACTACGAGTATCTGGAGAAGAAAGGGCTTTCCGCCCAAAAGGAGAACTACGCCGCCGTTTACGCAGGAAGCCTCGACCGCAGGGGTGATACGCAGGATAAATTGAATGAGCTGTATGAGACCTTCAATATCCGCCGTCCGGAGGATTTTCGCGGCCACAGCCTATCCGTCAGCGACATCGTGGCGCTGAAGCAGAACGGCGTGGTATCCTGTCATTACGTGGATTCCTGGGGATTCAAGGAGCTGCCGGGCTTTCTCAAGCCGGAAAACTATCTGAAAAATGCCGAGATGGCGATGGAAGATGATTACGGCATGATTGACGGCATCATCAACAACGGGCCGCGCAAGACAGTTGCGGAGCTGGAGGAGCAGTCCAAGAGCGGTACACCAATTTCTCTGTTGGAGCTGGCACAGGCCGTTCAGCGCGAAGATGCAGAAAAGCGCCGCGCCCAACAGCCGGTGCGCAGAGAAAAATCCGGCGATAAGCCCTCCATCCTTGCAAAGCTGAAAGCGCCGTCCGTAGCCGACACCAAATCTGTGAAAAGCGCCCCGAAACGGAGCGCGGAAAGGGAGCTGTGACATGAGCGACTTTACATTTGACGAGATCAACCTGATGTGCATTTACAATACCGGCACCCGCGCCGGTCTGATGCAGGAGCTGACAGACATGCGCGGGCATTTGGAGCCGGACGAAACCGAACTGCGGGAACTGACCGACAGCGCCCTGCGCAAACTGGGCGGCATCACCGATGAACAGTTTATGGAATTGGAGCTGGTGCCGGATTTCGATACGGACGAATAAGAAAGATGCATCGGCGGGAGCGGCTTTCGGGTCGCTCCCGTTTTGCCGCTGCGATTCTATTTCCCAAAATCAAAAAAATATTGATTTTGGGAAATAGAATGGGTATAATAAGCGCAGAGGTGATGAAAATGAAGCTGATAGACCGAGGTATGTATCTCCGAAAGCTGGTCGGGGTGATTGGGACGCCGGATATCAAGGTGGTCACAGGTGTCCGACGCAGCGGTAAGTCAAAACTGTTGGAAGCATTCAAGGGGTATGTAGAGGCTAATATCGCGGACGCCAATATCGTGCATATCAATTTCAACCTGACAAAGTATGAGAAGTTCAAGGACTATCATGCCCTGAACGATTATATTGAAAGCGCCTATGTCGAGGGCAAGCAGAACTTTGTCCTGATCGACGAGGTGCAGATGTGTCCGGGTTTTGAGCTTGCCATCAACAACCTCCATGCGCAGGAACGATTCGACATCTATATTACAGGCTCAAACGCTTTCCTGCTGAGTTCAGACCTTGCTACGCTTTTCACGGGTCGAACCTTTGAAGTGAAAGTGTTCCCATTCTCTTTCAGCGAGTTTTGCGAGTATTATTCCCTCACGGACAGGTATGCAGCTTTTTCCCGGTATCTGAGAGAGGGCGGCATGGCCGGGTCGTATCTTTATCAAGACCCGGAAGCCAAATACGACTATATCGCGGACGTATTCGATACATTGATTGTCAGGGATATCCGGCAAAAATATAAAATCCGCAACCCGATCCTGATGAACCGCATTGTCGATTTCCTAATGGACAATATCTCCAACCTTACGTCTGCAAGAAACATCGCGGATGCGCTCACAGGCAACAAGGACAAGATCAACCACAAAACCGTCGGGAACTATATGCAGTATCTGTGCAATGCCTTCGCTTTCTATCGCGTTCGCAGGTATGACATTCAGGGGAAAAAGTATCTGGCCTCCAGCGATAAGCTGTATCTGAGCGACCACACCTTCCGGTATGCGAAGCTGGGAACCAAAAATCTGGACTATGGGCGCATACTGGAAAACATCGTTGCCATTGAACTGCTCCGGCGCGGATATGAGGTCTATGTCGGGGTTCTATACAAAAAAGAGATAGATTTCGTCGCCATCAAGCGCAATGAAAAGCTCTATATTCAGGTTTCAGACAACATCAGCGACGCAAAAACCTTCGAGCGCGAGGTAAGCCCTCTGCTCCAGATCAAGGACGCCTATCCGAAGATGGTGCTCGCCAGAATCCGGGATGAAGCGTACCAATACGAGGGTATTCAAATCGTGGATATCGCGGACTGGCTGGCAGAACATCCGTCTACTTCCCAAAAATGAAAATAATTCGATTTTGGGAAACAGGCATGGAGATTTTATGAGCAAGAAGCATGGGCACTACTGTAAGGTGTGCGGAGAATATAAGGCAAACGAGCGTTTTTCAGGCAGCGGCCATGCGGCGCACATCTGCAAGAAGTGCGCCGCACTGCCTGCCGCACAGCGGTCAAAGGAAATGATCCTCACCAAGCTGTGGAATCTGCCGTGGCAATTATCCACGCAGCAGCGGGACTGGCTCAAAGGACTGCAAAACGACAGCCGCTCAGAGGTGGCCGCCGCAGCAAAAGAGCTGTATGCAGACCGATTTCCCTATGCGGCGCGCAATGAACGCAAAAAACAGCTTCACATTCTCTACATGGAATTTACCATCTGCGGCGAGGTCATTAACGAATATGGCGATGTCTGCTGTGAAGACCTCCATGTTATCCTTGACCGGAAGGAACACAATGTAACGCTCCGGCAGGAGGATGAGACAGCGCAGATCACTTTGACGGAAAAGGAAATGCGCAAGCTCCTGAATGTCATTGTCAACAGCTACGAAGTCTTCTGCTGGGAGGACGACTACGGCTTTTCCGACACTGCCGACACAGACGATTTGTGGGAAGACGAATGGGAGGCTGAATCCTCAGGTGAAGTGGCTCCCGAAGAATCAGAACATGAGGATTCTCCATCGTGGACGGTATCGGTGCGTTACACAAACGGTGAAGAACAAGAAAAGCGCGGGTACGACGACCTTCCGGATCGTGTAAACGAGCTGGCACTGGAACTGCTTGCACTGTTTGAGGACAAATCTGATCTGGAGGATGATGAATCAGACGGCAAGTCAGACCTTGGCGTAAGATAAACGCATTTGCCCACACTTTCTATTTCCCAAAATCGAAAATATTTCAATTTTGGGAAATAGAACATCAACTTAATCAAGAGCGTCCCGCTGCATAGAATTCAGGACGCTTTCAGATGCCGCTCCTTTACATAGAGTACCCAATTCAGGGTGCTCTAATTTTTTACCCAAAGGAGGTAGCCCTATGCCGAGTAAATATCAGGAGTACAGGCAGATGGCAGACACAGCGGAGCGGCAGCTTACCAGCAGCTATAAAAGCTGGACGCAGTTCCTGCGCACAGCCGCGCGGCTCTACAAGTATCCGTACAACGAACAGGTCATGATCCACGCACAGCGACCGGACGCGACCGCCTGCGCCGAGTACGACTTTTGGAACAAAAAGATGGGGCGCTTTGTCCGGCGCGGCTCCACCGGCATTGCCCTTATAGACACACGCGGCCAGAAGCCTCAACTGCGATACGTCTTTGACGTGGCCGATACCGGCGAACGGGAACACTCGCGCCCCGTGCATCTCTGGCAGTTCCGCGCAGAGCATGAGGATGCCGTTGCCGCCGCTCTGGAACGAAGCTACGATGTGTCCGGCAACGGCGGTATTATTGAGCAGATGGAGTCAGCAGCCACCCAGCTTGTAAGAGCATATTGGTCAGATTACAAGCGGGACATTCTCCACAACATTGACGCTTCCTATCTTGACGGGTATGATGAGTTCAACACCGAGGTACAGTTTCGGAACGCCGCAAAAGTCAGCATCACCTACATGCTGATGAGCCGGTGCGGACTGGAGCCGGAAGCCTATCTGGAACCGGAAGATTTTATGCCCGTGTTCGACTTCAACACCCCGGCTGCGGTTGCGGCGCTGGGCACGGCGGTCAGCGAGATCAGCCAGCAAGTACTCAGACAGATAGAAGTTGCCATCCGAAATTATGAGCGCGAAAGGAGCCAGAGTCATGACCGAATTGACTTACACGAAGAACGGAGATTACCGGATTCCCGACCTGAAGCTGAGCGAGGAACCGGAAAGCAAGCCTCTGGGCAAGTACGGGATACTGCGGAAGACCTACCTTCGGGAGCATCGTCCCATCCTTTGGAACCAGATGATCCTGTCCGAGACGCTGTTCCCGCACCTGCGGGAGATCGACGAGACGGCGCGGCAGAGGCTGGAGCAGATGCTGCCGGAGCTGATGAAGTCGGCGGGCGTGACGGAAGCGTTGAAAGCCAGCGACCCGTTGAGATGGGTGGGACTGATGAACAGTTGCAAGGCGCAGGTGGAAGAGATCATTCTGAACGAACTGGTGTACAACTGACCAATGACGCGCCGGAAGCAGAACCGGCGCAGCCCACGGCGGCATATCAGATGAGCCTGTTTCCTACGGAAGAGGAACAAATTGCATATATCGACACAGCGGAGAGCGTCAATGATACGCCCTCCGCTTTTTCTATGTTCATTTCGCAGAACGATATCGACCACATCCTGCGCACGGGCGGCAATGCGGATGACGCACGCATGAAAATCGCCGCAGAGTTCTCCAAGCAAAAGCCCATAGAGGATCGCGCGGCATTTCTGAAAGCTCTTTACTACGGCGGCAACGGCCTGATTACGGATAACGGCAGGCTTTCCGCATGGTACGGGGACGATGGTATCCATATTGCAACCGGAGATACCTCTCGCTATCTTCGTTCTGCCCAAGTGATAGGCTGGGCAGATGCGGCGGAGCGTATTGAGGAACTTCTGGACGGCGGCGCATTTGCCACCAATCTTGAGGTCACGGAAGCCCCGCGCTATGAGCGGCTGGGTATTGCTGTGGATGTCTGGAACCTTTATCACGATTTCTCGGATGAAGCAAAGTCGCTGGGGTATCTGTCCTGCTTGGGTAATATCCATAGCACCAGCTTTCCAGAGGAAACGGAGCGTCTGACGGACGATCTGCTGAATCCGGCGTTCCGGGATAGGCTCCTGTCGGAATACAAGGTATTCATGGACGCCTACCGCGAAAACCGTGCGCTGCTGCGCTTCCATTACCACAAGTCGCAGGCACTTCTCACACGTTTGGAAGATTTGTCCCTTCCGCGAAAGGAATTCCGCTCCGATATGGAGGCTATTCCAGCAACCGGCAGGTTTATCACCGAAGATGAAATTGCGGCTTCTCTTGCAAACGGGAGCAGCTTTGAGGGTGGAAAGACCCGCATCTATGAGTTTTTCCAGACTCCGCACACGACAAAAGAGAGCGCTGATTTTCTGAAAAAAGAGTATGGCATCGGAGGACGCACCCATGCTGTATCCAGAGAAAGCGGCAGCTATGAAGATCACGGCAGCAAAGGCATTGTGCTGAAAAAGAACGGCTGTGCAGACATTCAGATGAATTGGAACAAGGTCGCTTCGCGCATCTCGGAGCTGGTTCGGTTGAACCGCTACCTTACGCCGGATGAGCAGGCAGCCTATGACAAGGAAATGGCGCAGGACGCCATGCGGAACGCGGTTTATAACGACTATAACGACGTAAAGGCGGCGCACCCCGATGAAATTGTGCTGTATCAGGTTGGGGACTTCTTCGAGCTGTATGGCGAGGATGCGCGGGCAGTTGCAGATGATCTCAGCCTTGAGCTGACGCGCCGCAATTTGGAGGGAGTAGGCCGTGTTACCATGTGCGGCTTCCCTGCAAAGGATTTGGAGAAATACGTTGAAAAGCTGCGGGAAAAGCATGATGTAACAATTTCGCGCATTGGCGATTCCGGCCATGAACACACGGCATATACGCTTCCGTCCATCGATCACGAGGCAGAACAGGCCATCAATGCTTATGAAGCAGAGTTCGGCGCGGACGGCACGAGGGTGTTCCGCGATCCTACCGCCGATGCGCCGCAGCCCACGGTGCAGGAACGTTTGGAGCATTACAGGCCGGTGGTGATGGCAGCGGTTTCAGAGGATACCCCCTATCGCAACGCCTGCGGGCACTCTGACCGGGAAAATGCGGAGATCGAGTGTAATGCCGCCGTGCGCCGCGCCGTTCTCAATTCAAAAGATATGGAGCTTATCCGGCTGTTTTCGGATATGCCGGAGTTCCGCAGCCGCTTACATCAGGAGGTTTTTGAGGGAACCTATGAGCGGCTTCATGATCTGCTACGTCCGCTCTCGCAGGACGATATAGACGATGCACTCCGTGCATGGAACGGAAATATCGAGAGCAAACACGCCGTAGTGCGGTATATGCAGCAGCACGGACGTGAAAAAGAAACTGCTGCATGGCTTGCTCACGAGTACGGCGGCAAGGAGGGCAACAATCTCTTTATCGTCCGTGCCGGAAGTCCGGAAACCGTTAAATTGACATGGCCGAAGGTGCAGCGGCGCATTGCACAGCTTATCCGCGAGGATAACTTCTACACCGAGGCGGAACGCGACAATTTCAATGATATTGACCCCGCTGCTATCCGGGAAGCCCTCGCCCAACGTGGCATTGTGGGCGGTAAAGTGGTTGACCCCGAAAAGCTGAACAGCGATCCATTTATCCAGCGCGTGATGCAGGATACGGAGCGTGTTGCGGAGCAGGCGCTCATGGAACGTGCAAAGGGACTGATCTCCGACTTCTGCCGGAGTGAATACGGCTCAGAGGCGGATTTTAGCGACCCAGCGAAGATTGGCGTTGCTTACACCACCGTCACCGATGACGAGATCCCCATTCAGGTGAACATTGACCTTGTGAATTATCGACTGGAGCGCTATCTGGATGATGAGCATCTGGAAACCCGGCAGTACGGCTCTTTGCAAGAGATTATTACCAACGAGCTGGAAAATCTCGATTTCAGCGATCTCATTCATGTTTCGGATGAGGATGTGGAGCAATACCGCTGGCATGAGCCAGAGGAAGCAGTTACAGACGTTCCCGAAACAGCTCCTGTCCCGCAGCGAGAACAGTTCCCGTATTCCGTAGGCGATACGGTATATTTGGAGGACGGCAAGCCGTTCATTATTGAGCGCATCGGGCTTTTTGATATTTCTCTCCGTGATCCATCGCTTCGCTATCCCGTTTCCCGTGTGGAGAGCAGGGAGAGTTTTGCACGGCTCATGGAGCGGTATCCGCAGCCGGAACAGGAACCTGCTTATACCGAGGAAACCGTGGCGGTGTATCCCGGTGACAAAAACAACCTCCCCTATGATGTAGAGATTCGCACCCTGCGCTTTGACGAGCCGGAGCATGACCCGCCCTCTGCGGAACCCGCCAAGCCTGAACCGCCCGCCATGAGCGAGGAAGAAAGGCTGATTCTGGAGCATGAAGGGCGCACGGCACTCTCGGAAATGGGCGAGTTTGTGCCTGATTTTGATGATGCCATCTCACAGGCCGAGATCGACGAGCCTCCCGCACACCGTCCTGCGGTATCTATCCCCGTTGACGGCGAGTGGCAGGGCTTTCCCAGCGTTGCCGCTGCGGAGCAGGCCGCTTACGCTGACTTCAAGGCGGCAAGCCACCGCGACGCGCAGAATTTCCACATCACCGATGATGCCCTCGGCGTCGGCGGCGCAAAAGCAAAGTTTCGGGCAAATATGGCGGCGATCCACCTCCTGCAAGAGCTGGAGTTTGAGGGCTTACAGGCCAGCCCGGAGCAGCAGGAAATCCTCTCCCGCTATGTGGGCTGGGGCGGTCTTGCGGATGCCTTCGACGAGAATAAGCCAAACTGGTCGGACGAGTTTGCAGAGCTGTACGCCACACTTTCCCCGGAGGAATACGCTGCCGCCCGTGCGTCCACGCTGAACGCCCACTACACCAGCCCCACCGTCATCAAGGCGATCTATGAAGCGGTCGGCAATATGGGCTTCCAGACCGGTAACATTCTGGAGCCGTCTATGGGCGTTGGCAACTTTTTTGGCCTGCTGCCGGAGCAGATGCAGGGCAGCAAGCTCTACGGCGTGGAGCTGGACAGCATCACCGGACGTATTGCCAAGCAGCTTTATCCCAAGGCGGACATTACCATCGCGGGCTTTGAAACAACGGACAGAAAAGACTTCTATGACCTCGCCGTGGGCAACGTCCCGTTCGGACAATATCAGGTAGATGACCGGGCTTATAACAAGCTCGGTTTTTCCATTCACGACTACTTCTTCGCAAAAACACTTGACCAAGTGCGTCCGGGCGGCGTGATCGCGTTCGTGACCTCCCGCTATACGATGGACAAGCAATCACCCGAAGTCCGCAGGTACATCGCGCAGCGGGCGGAGCTGCTGGGTGCCATTCGTCTGCCCAACAATGCGTTCCGCGCCAACGCCGGTACGGATGTGGTTTCGGACATTCTCTTTCTCCAAAAGCGTGACCGTCCCATTGAGATCGAACCGGATTGGGTACACCTCGGCCAGAACGAGGATGGCTTTGCCATCAACCGCTATTTTGTTGACCACCCGGAGATGATCCTCGGCAGGCAGACCTCCGAAAGCACCCAATACGGCAAGCAGGATTTTACCGTTGTCCCCATTGAGGGGCTGGCACTTGCAGATCAGCTCCATGATGCCGTGAAAAACATTCGCGGCACCTATCAGGAGGCGGAACTGCCAGAGCTGGGCGAGGGCGAACAGATCGACACGTCCATCCCCGCAGACCCCAATGTGAAAAACTACTCCTACACCGTGGTGGACGGCGAGGTGTACTACCGGGAAAACAGCCGCATGGTCAAACCGGAGCTGAACGCCACCGCCGCCGAGCGTGTCAAGGGCATGGTCGCGCTGCGGGATTGCGTGAATGAGCTGATTGCCCTGCAAATGGACGAGTACAGCGCAGAAAGCCGGATTCAGGAAGCGCAGGCCGAGCTAAACCGCCTCTACGATGCGTTCTCCGCAAAACATGGCCTAATCAATGACCGTGCGAACCGTCTTGCGTTCTCTGACGATTCCTCTTACTACCTCCTGTGTTCACTGGAAGTGCTGGACGACGACGGAAAGCTGGAGCGCAAGGCGGATATGTTCCACAAGCGCACCATCAAGCAGCAGCGCAGCGTAGATTCTGTGGATACCGCCAGCGAAGCCCTTGCTGTCTGCATCGGAGAAAGAGCCTGCGTCGATCTCGACTTCATGGCCTCCCTCATGGGCGGCAGCGAGAAAATCCCGCAGATCGTTGAGGATTTGAAGGGCGTCATTTACAAGGAACCAAACAGTGGCCCGTTTGACTTGGAGGACGGCGGCGAGCATTGGGCGAAGGGCTGGCAGACGGCGGACGAATATCTCTCCGGCAACGTCCGGCAGAAGCTCCGTACCGCGCAGCGCGTGGCAGCGCGCGACCCATTCTTCGCTGGGAATGTGGACGCCCTGATTGCTGCCCAGCCGAAAGACCTTGAAGCCAGTGAGATTGAGGTGCGGCTGGGTGCGACATGGTTTGATAAGAAGTACATCGAGCAATTCATGTACGAAACCTTTGAAACGCCCCGCTATCTGCGCGGACAGATCGAGATCAGCTATGTCCCGTACACCGCAGAATGGCAGGTTTCCCGCAAGAGCATGGTGCGCTACAACGACGTGGCGGCATTCACCACCTACGGCACAGACCGCGCCAGCGCCTACCGGCTGCTGGAGGATGCGCTGAACCTCCGCGATATTCGTATCTACGATACCATTGAGGACGCAGACGGACGGGAGCGCCGTGTCCTCAACGCCAAGGAAACCACCCTTGCCGCGCAGAAGCAGCAGCTTATCCGGGATGCGTTCAAGGACTGGATTTGGAAAGACCCGGAGCGGCGCGAAACGCTGGTACGGCAATACAACGAGGAAATGAACAGCACTCGTCCCCGCGAGTATGACGGCAGCCACATCGTTTTCTCCGGTATGAACCCGGAAATCACCCTCCGGGAGCATCAGAAAAACGCCATCGCCCATGTGCTGTACGGCGGGAATACGCTGCTGGCACACGAAGTTGGCGCGGGAAAAACCTTTGAAATGGTAGCCTCTGCGATGGAATCTAAGAGGTTGGGACTGTGCCAGAAATCCATTTTTGTCGTGCCGAACCATCTGACGGAACAGTGGGCATCCGAGTTTCTGCGGCTCTACCCTTCGGCCAACATCCTTGTCACTACCAAGAAGGACTTTGAAACCCACAACCGCAAGAAATTCTGCGCCCGTATCGCCACCGGCGACTATGACGCTGTTATCATCGGCCACTCGCAGTTTGAGCGTATCCCCATCAGCCCGGAGCGGCAGGAGCGGCTCCTTCATCAGCAGATTGAGGAAATCACCGATGGCATTCAGGATACCAAGCTCGCAGGCGGCAACAGCTTTACCATCAAGAGCTTGGAGCGCACGAAAAAGGGGCTGGAGGCGCGGCTGAAAAAGCTTCAAGCCAGCGACCGCAAGGATGATGTGATTTACTTTGAACAGCTCGGCGTAGACAGGATGTTTGTGGACGAGTCGGACAATTATAAAAATCTTTTCCTCTATACAAAGATGCGCAACGTGGCAGGGCTTTCCACCACCGATGCGCAGAAATCCTCGGATATGTTCTCCAAGTGCCGCTACATGGATGAGCTGACCGGCGGGCGCGGCGTGGTGTTTGCCACCGGCACCCCGGTTTCCAACTCCATGACAGAGCTTTATACCATCCAGCGCTATTTGCAGCATGACCGGCTGCAAGAGATGGGTATGGGCCACTTCGATTGCTGGGCAAGCCGCTTTGGTGAAACCACCACCGCGCTGGAGCTTGCCCCGGAGGGCTATACTTTAATAGGACGATAAAATTAACTGTCCTAAATTGAAAATA
>ENA-OUQG01000318-OUQG01000318.1-human-gut-metagenome-genome-assembly--contig:-NODE-318-length-30659-cov-4.757973_pt1 | contig 30659 bp, 25 predicted proteins | sample MGYA00237943_ERZ548823 | MGnify/ENA primary metagenome ERZ548823 (study PRJEB26490, sample SAMN05194731) | human gut metagenome | biome: terrestrial biome; feature: human-associated habitat; material... | reverse complement strand
ACTTTGAGGTCAGCAAGATCACTTCTATGAGCGATTTTTCCGAGGAGCAGATTCTTACTCTTGCGGCGGCGGCGGAATATTATTCCTCCCACCCGATTGCAAAGAGCATTGTCAATGCAGCACCGCAGATTGACGAAAAATACCTCAGCGATTTCCGTGAGGTTGCAGGCGGCGGAACAAGCGTACTGTTTGACGGCAAAAGAATTCTATGCGGCGGCAGGCGCTTGCTTGAGACGGAGGGTATCGAAACTCCCGACTACACGGACGGCGACGTTTGCGTTGTTTTTGACGGCAAAATCATCGGCACGATCACCCTCAGAAGTGCGCTCAGAAAAGGCGTTGAGGACATGGTCGAGCGTCTGCGTGACCAAGGCGTTGAGCACATTATAATGCTTACCGGCGACAACGAAACGGCATCCGACGAGGTTGCAAAAGCCATCAATCTTGATGAATACTATTGCAATCTTCTTCCCGAAGAAAAGCTCAGCCACCTTGAGGAAATCAAGAACGAGTATGGCAAGGTCGTTTACGTCGGCGACGGAATTAACGATGCTCCCGTTCTTGCTTCCGCGGACGCAGGCGTTGCAATGGGTCTCGGCACTCAGGCGGCAAGTGAGGCGGCCGATGTCATTCTCACGAACGACAGGCTCGACAAGCTCGCACCGGCTCACAACCTTTTCAAGAGAACAATAAACATTGTTCATTTCAATCTTATATTTGCAATTGTTATAAAGATGATAGTTCTCATCCTCGGAGCGGCCGGCTATGCTCCTGTTTGGCTTGCGGTTTTCGCCGACGTTGGCGTGTGTGTAATCTGTATTTTGATTTCCACGCTCATCGGCAAAGCGAAGAACTCGTTCTTTGACACGATTCATTTAAGATAAACCAAAAAATATCAGGCTGTATCAAAGCAAAATGCTTCGGTACAGCCTGTTTTTTTATTTAATTATTTACAGAAAGCTTTCCAAAATTCCGAATATGCTTTGTCGCCGTAAATTTTGAAAACGGTGTCGTCGACAAAGGTTACTATCTTCGTCAAAACCTTTGCCCATTCCGGCAGTTCATTGAGCTGTTTTTGCGTGAGGAGCTTTGCGTTTTCCTCGCTTATCTTGCCTTGTTTCGCACAGAATTCATTAACTCGCCTTGTCGTTTCCTTGCAAAACTCTGCGTCGGCAATCGTCGCGCGCATCACACGCTCACAGTCATACATTATCGCCTTACATTCCTCGACGGTCTCCTGTGACCAATCAAGCTTGCCTGCCTGATAGTCTGCATAGAGATTTTTCATGTCCCTGTATCTCCAGCGGCGGATAAACCAGTTGTCGGAATTGCCGTTAAACTGCGGATATTTTTCCGGCTTTGATTTCACATTTTCAACATCATGCGAATACATCAGAGCAACAGCAAGATTGATAACAGGTGAATTATTCGCGGCATCCTCATGGTGCATATTGTAGAAATACCATGTGTTGTCGGGGAGAACGCCCGTTGAAGCGTCAATCTCACCGTCGGGAGAAAGTCTGCCTCCCTCGGAGAGCTTTTCACCGGGCAAAGCCGCTGTTGCGCCGAGAGCTGTTGATTCAATATTGATAACTCCGTCGCCGTTCACATTGTCCGCATTCGCAGTAACATGAAAGAAATTATACCGTGCATCACCTGTGTGAAGTCCGTAGCCGGAAATTATATTTATCTTAATTCCGTTTGCAGTCATTTTCTTTATATTGTCGGCAAGGTCAAGCTGTGCCTGATAAAACGCATCGGTCTTTGCCCTGACGGGAGAATGATCCTTATCGCTAAGAAATATTTCTGCAAGTTCGGGATAAGCTTCTTTCGTAACCATTGCCCAGATCTGCGGTGTGTTGACAAAAAGATTGTTAAAAAGAATATCATAAATTTTAGTCAGCATTGCGGCGTTAACCTCGGCAGGGAGTGCACGAAGCAAGAAGTTGACGGCGTGACCGATAAGCTCGCCGTACTCCGTGAACTCGGAAATCATCATCGGGATTCCCTCGTTGTACCAGAATTCCGCCGAAACATCAAAGCTACGGTTGAACATATCGGTGACCGACTGCGTTCCGTTGAGAACGGGGACGACATTAACTATTGTATTAACCTTGTCGGTGTCGGTAAATTGGTCACAGAACGCTGTGAACACTGTACCGCCGAGACTTATCGGAAGAAGATTAACTTTCTTGGCTCCCGTCTTTTGAAGTACCATATCTATGTACCTGTCAAGCCGTTGAGCAGATGATATTGGGTCGGCGAAAAGAGAAAAAGTAAAAAAGAAAAGATTTTCTTCGCCTATTATATCCGAAACGGCACGAAGCGGAAGAATTCTATAGAGATAGTCACACTGATATTGCATATAGCTCTGCGTTTTGGCATCGGCCGGAGTTGCAAAATCGGCAAAGGATCCGCTAAATTCAAGAAGGCCGATTTCATTGTTCGCAAAGGTTCCGTCGGGCAAGGTTTTCTGTGCTGAAAAAGCTGTATCGGCAACCTTTCCGATTGCATCAACAAGTCCGCAGTCCTTTTGAGCAATAACCGATTTAACAAGCGGAGCAATAAAACTGCTTGCAACCGTTTTGAGAATTTCGGGAACATCAAAAATAACGGTTCCGCTCTGAAGGTCATTGCCGAAGGCGTCCTTTTTTATCGGCGGACGAGACGGATCCTCGGCGGCTGAGCTGTTGTAATCCTTGTCAACAACATAGGTTATCGAATGGGAGATACCGGGCACAACGACAAGGGGATAATAATTGCCGTTTTCGTCAACATTATCATAAACAACGGACATATCCTCAAGCGTGTACGGATAATTGTCGGAAGAAGGAGAATCCGAGCTTTTCGTCACGGTGCCGTTCAATGTGACAAGTGCCATGATTACCGCCATAACGGCTGAAATAATCCTGGTTATAAAAATCATTGTTTAACCCTCCCGTAAAAATTTAGAATAAGGGCAAAATTATAATAACAAAAAATAAATTATTTTTCAATAACATTGATTTATTTCCTAAAAAATGCTAATATAAATCATATCTTTTTTTGGAGGTTTAAATAATGGAAGTAACAGCAGTTGCCTCTTGGCTCAACTCAACTTTTGCCGACTTCGACCTTGCAATTTTTGACTTTTTCCATAGATTGCATGACAGTGCGGCAGGCGGATTCCTTGATGTGTTTTTCAATGCGATAACAACGCTCGGACATGACGGAATTGCGCTGATTATCATTTCACTTATCCTCATGCTTTTCAAAAAGACGAGAAAAGCAGGCTCGGCAATGCTCGCAGGAATTATTGTCGGAGCAATTTTTACAAACCTGACAATCAAGCCCCTCGTCTCACGTCCGAGGCCGTACACTCATCTTGACAGCCCCGTTTATCAATGGTGGCTGAACGCAGGAGCTCAAGTTGAAAGCGACCGTTCGTTCCCGTCGGGTCACACAACCTCGGCAATGGCAATGGTAACAGGGCTTTTCTGCGTTACAAATAAAAAGATCAGTTGGTTAGCGTTTCTCTTTGCGATATTCATGGGAATGTCGAGAATTTATCTTTGCGTTCACTATCCGACCGATGTCATCGGCGGGCTTATTATCGGTGCAATCGGCGGCATTATCGGCGGTCTGCTTGTAAATTGGTTCTATAAGCACGACGAGCACAAGCTCAACAAAGCATATATCAATTTCAGCTTTGCAAATCTTTCTAAAAAGAGAGCATAACATTAAAGCTTCACCCGACACGGTCAAACGATTGTGTCGGGTTTTATGAGCGTTTTACACAAAAAAAGGTGCCGATTTTGTACGTTGACTGAATTGTTTTTTTGTTGTATAATTTAACTAATAATAGGGACATTGTTCCCGACAATATAGCACTCATAGGAGGTTTTTTATGAAAAAGATTTCTACAAAAATTATTTCCGTAATTCTTTGTATCTGCATGATCTTCGGCTGTTCGGCAATAGCATCATCGGCAGAAACAACAGATACGGTAACGAGAGTCAGTTGTGCTTTCAACGGCGATTCTCAAACTTCAAGAGGCTTCTGCTGGTACACCGAGACCTATACAAGAAGCGATGTTCAAATCATTAAGACATCTGATTTTAACGGCAGCTATGCAAATGCAACAGAGTATTCGGCAGGCAATATTTACAAGTTCCGTGACCTCTATTGTCATAAGGTTACCGTTGACAATCTTGAGCCGGGCACGAGCTATACATACCGTGTAGGAGACAGATCTCTCAACCTTTGGAGCGGTGACGGCACATTCAGAACAGATGACGGTGACAGCAAATTCTCCTTCATTTCCATTGCCGACGTTCAGGCAAGCAGCGACGAGAATTTTGCACATGCCGCTGAGACAATGCACGGTGCAGTCAAGACGCTTCCGAACTATGAGTTCATGATAAACCTCGGTGACTTTGTCAACGACGATACAAACGACGAGTGGAACTGGTACTTTAAGAACTTTGCTTTCGCAAACATGAATACCACAATTGCTCCCGTTGCAGGTAACCACGACGGCAACATCACGAACAAGCTCAACATCAATGTTTTCAACTCAATGTTTAACCTTAGTAACCCGAACACCAAGTCCAACACGAACTGGGTCAACGGAGTTTACTATTCTTTCGATTACGGCAACGCTCATTTTGCTGTTATTAACACGAACGACATGTATCCGATGACACAGTCTCAGAGAAACTGGCTTGTTAATGACATGAGCAAGACCGATGCGGACTGGAAAATCGTTCTCATGCACAGGGCATCATACTCCGAGGGCAAGAACATCAACAAGCCTGATGCGATTATAATGAGAGACGTTCTTATTCCGCTCTTTGACGAGCTTGATATCGACGTAGTAGAGGCTGGTCACGACCATGTTTACTATAGATCAAAGCAGGTTAAGGGCGATAAGGTTGTTGATAATGTTCAGTACGTAACAGAAATGTTCAACGGCGAGGAAACAACATTTGCACTCAATCCCGAAGGCTCCGTTCACATTGTTCCGGCTACGGCAGGCACAAAGAGATACAGAGTTTACGACGCTATTGATCCTATCCCGGGTTGTTGCGATTTCCGCCTTTCAACAAGAGATTTGGGCGGCTGCTTCATGACAACAGAGATTGACGGCGGCAAGCTTGTTATGAAATCCTACCTTGTTGATGACAAAACTCAAGAGATTACTCTTATTGATAAGTACGCTATTAAGAAGGACGTTGGACAGAACAAGCCGGCAGAAGATTATCAGGATCTTCCGACCGATAACGTTTCAAACATCAGTGCTTACATAACAAACTTTGTTAAGGCTATCGTCGATATGCTCGTTAAGTATCTCTTTGTTCTTCTCCCGAAGGTAATTAAAAACGCATTCAAAAAATAAGACCGGATATAATAAAACCTCCTCTTGAAAAAGGGGAGGTTTTTTCATATGTACTTGTTATATTGATTTTTCCTCTTTCGGGAATCTTACCTTCGGCAAGTCGAGCTTAAACACGGTTGCAAAAATTCTGACCGCAAAAACAATCAGCACGGCAATAATCGACGCCGCCCTAACATTTACATTGTGAATATACATCAAATGATACGCTGTTCCTCCGAGAATTGAGGCAACGGCGTATATTCTTTTTTTGAGAACAAACGGTATTTCCATGAGCATAACATCACGAATCAGACCGCCGCCGACTCCGGTCACCACGGCAAGGCAAACAACGAGGATTCCGTTAACCGTGAAGCCTGATTCAATTGCAACCTTTGCGCCCATAACGGTAAAAACACCCAAACCGAGAGCATCAAAAACGTTATTGACCGCATCAACGGTTTTTTCGCTTTTTCGATATGAATCACGAAAAATATATGCCACAATAAATACAATCACAGACGTAATAACCGCAACCATGACATATCTGTAGTCGGAGAACATCGTCGGCGGCAGATGACCGATAAGAATATCCCTGACAATTCCTCCGCCGAGCGCCGTCATTGCGCTGAGAACGATAACGCCGAAAACGTCTACCCTTTTCTTTATAGCAACCATTGCTCCGGATATTGCAAAAGCGACGGTTCCGACCATTTCAAAAATAAAAAGTACAAGCTCCTCAACCGACATATTAAACCTCTGCTATAAGATAATTTGTTTCCTCACCGATGCACATTGCACGAAGCGTCGTATACGGAATACCATTGATAATGTTCTCTGCCCCGTAATGATAATGCCCCTGATAGACATGTGAAACACCGTGTCTTGCAATTATGTCGTTCACTTCATTCGCATTTGAAACAATATGACGGCTTTCAACATTTATATCTATATTTTGATGAGTGAATACGATTTTTCTTTTATCCGTGTTGAGCTGTTCGTCAAGCCAAGCAAGCTCGGTCTTAGGAATATAGCTCTTCGTCCAGTCGATATCTTCACGGCCGTAAGGCTCCCCGTCGGGAGAATAAGAAGCGTCAAGAAAAACCAGCCTCACCTCATTATCCTCAACCGTTGTCGGCGCTACGTGAAAGCCTGTTATTTTTGCCATGTCCTCGGCACTGACTACCTCATTATCATGGTTTCCCATGCACTGATATGTAGGAATACCGTAGGAATTGATAAGAGACGAGATCTGTTTAAGATGCCTGATGCTCTCCTCGGTTCCGTTATGAAAATGAACGAGATCACCCAAGCAAACGGCAATCTGCACGTCCTGTGCCTTGAAATCTTCAAAGGCCCTTTTCACCGCAGCGTAGGCATAGCGCGGCTTTCTGTCCTGCTCAAGCAGGTCGAGGTCGCAATAATGTGTGTCTGTAAAAATACCTATTTTCATAATGATCACCTTGAAACCGCAAATCTTAAAACTTCAAGCGCATCGGAGGAATTCACTTTTCCGTCGCCGTTCCAGTCGGCACTGATCAGCAAATTGCCCGAAAGCGTTGTTAACCCGACAGCGTGACGAAGAATCAAGAGCGCATCTGCCGAATTTATCTTTGAATCAGCATTGATATCGCCGATAAGACACACTGTGTACGGACCGAAGCTTTTTCCGTTGCCCTCGGCGGAAACGGTTGATCCCGTTTTTACCGTGCCGGCTGAGGTAAGCGCTGTCATCTTTACCGTTACATCCTTGTATGAAACATATTTTGAAATGAACTGCGCTTGCGTAAGCCCCGGTTCTTTTCTCAGATAAATCCTCTTGCTCGCTTCGTTCAGGCTGAGATTTGCTCCGGTCTTAAAGCTGAATTGAGGATTTGCAACCGACGGCTTTGAAAAACCGTTCAGACCGTTTGCCTTAATATATGACGGATAATCATAGTAGCAATAGTTTTTGTCGCAAACTCGATCAATTCCCGAAACCCTGCCGGTCTCCGTGTACTGCCACATTCCGTAAGCGCCGTTATATGTGCAGCTTGAATTATACTCGGCAATCCAAAAATGATAGTCCGAAAGCCTTGAGGCATAAAGCTCGTCTCTCGCGAAGTATTTGTTGCAATAAATTCCGACAAAATATCCTGCCGCTTTAAGCTTGTCACAGAAGGTTCGAGCAACCTCGGTGCATTCGGCCTGAGTTAAATCAACCTGGTCCTCTGTTTCAAGGTCGTAATAAACAGGCATTTCGAGCTTGCAGTTATATTTTTTCAAAAGACTTATAACAAAATCCGCTTCTCTGCTTGCTTCCCTGGCGGTCGTTGCTGCTCCGAAATAATAAACTCCGACAGGAATGTTATATTTTTTTGCCGCAGCATAGTAATCCGCAAAGCTGTCGTCTTCTTCCATTTTCTTGCTTGCGGTATATGCAAATCCGAGTCTGAGGATGATCGCATCAATGTCGGATGCAATTTTCGACCACGAGCTTATTGAGTCACTGTTCCAATATGAAATATCAATAACATCCCAGTTGACTTTTGTTAAATTGCCTGTCGGCACAGAGCTGCTTCCGACGGTGAAGGATTTGTTAAGAAGAACAACATTTGAGCTTTCGGTGTCGCTTGCCGTGATTTTATATGTATAGCTTCCTGCGGCAAGCCTTGAAAACGGCAGGCTGTAGTCAACGCTGTTTATATCGAAGCTTTTTGCATTAGGGGTTGCGATATATTCAAAGCCCTTTGTACCGTCCGCTTTATATGCACCTATCACAATCCTCGTTATATTATAGTTAGACGAAACAATTCCCGTTACCGAAAAACCCTCTCCCACGTCAAGGGTATCGGGATATTTTGCATTGGTTATTTTCAATGTGCTCGCAGCCTGACCGGTGCTTGTAACCGTAAAGCTCTTGTTGAGAAGAACAACGTCGGAGCTGTTGTCGTCTGAAGCTACGATTTTATATGTGTAGCTGCCGTTTTTAAGTTTTGAAAAAGACAAGAGATAGTCCACATCATTTATATCATAGCTTTTTTCTCCCGGTAATCCGGTATAATCAAACTCTGCGGTTCCGTTCGAATTGTAAACGCCGATAACAACCTTGCGAATATAATAATCCGAGGTGATAATTCCCCTTGCAATAAAAGGATCGCCCTGTTTTAATGTCGTCGGATATGTTGCGTCTGTCAGCTTCAATGATGTTGCGGCGGAAACAGGCATACAAAAACCGACCGCAATTGCAACAATTAAAAGAACCGATAAAAAATTCCTTTTCACTGTAAAGCGCTCCTTTCTACATTTTGCCCTATTATAACATATTACGGCGAGATTGTACACTTTATTTTGTATAAAAGACGATTTTTGTCACATCGGATAAAACCTTGACGAAAATATAATGGACTGCGCCTAAAAGCAACAGTCCATTATCTGTATCTTTTATCCAAAGAAAAAATATTTATAAGCATCGCGGTAAAATACCCTATAAAGCCGAGGTCAATTGCCGCCAGACCGAATGTCCACGGATATGTAAATTCTCTGCCGCCGAGCGTGACCGGATTGCCGGAAATGTTTGCCGAGAGCGCAACCAGAACCAACACGGTAAAAATCAAAATTCCGATGCCTATCGGAAAAAATGCGCCCATTAACTGTTTTTTCAGATATGCCCTGCGCAAATTTTCATCGGCGAAGCTTTGTCTTGATGCAACAACACTGCCTCCCGTGATCTCAAGCTCGCAGCCCGAAAAAAGTGCGTCAACACCTGTTTTTTCAACAAGTATCGGCTTTTTCTTTACCGTCCAAACGGATTTTGAAGCGATAACGTTTATTTCAAAAACTCCCTTAAGCTGCACATATTGGCTGTTCTCGTCCTTTGAAAGCTTGCGTGTCGGATTATCCTTATCGCTGTCGAATTTCTTATCCGTCTCCGTCCTTATTGCACGGCAGGCGATAAGCCTGTGATTTCCTTTTTCAACAGGCGAGATTGTTATACTCCCGTCTTCGGGAATAAAGTATTCCTCACCGTCAAGCTCGATTTTCAGCACGTCATCGGAAGCGTTGTCTATTCTGATATTCGCCATAAATTCCTCCGAAAAGAAAGAGCTGCAGCAGAGAAACTTGCCGTTTTTCTGCAACAGCTCTTAAAGTCAGGTTTTATTCAACGATAACAGTTCCGTCCTCTTTAACGGTGATCTTGTCGCCGTCCTTTACAGCGCTGAGAAATTCATCGCCGAGAGAGTCAACGGCAACGATAGTGTTATCCGTCCAAACGTCGGAGAGGATAACGCCTGCGGCTGCAAGAGAGTCGATCGGCAGCGAGAAAAGCATTGCCGCCGGAGCCATGTTAAGAGCGCATACGGTGTAGAGAACCATACCGCCGGTTGTTGAGCCGATTGTCTGAGGCAGGCAAAGAACCTTGCCGGTAAGATTTTTGCCGAATACATCCGGGTTATTCTGGTCGGAACCGATAACCTCGTCCTTGCCGATAATCGGAATATCATGCATGAGGGCTGTTTTCTGGAATGTGGCAAGTGTGTTTACACCGTTATGAGAAACAACAGCCTCGCCCTTATTGATTGTGCCTGCTACAACAGGACGTCCTTTGAATGTCTTACTCATAATCAAAAACCTCCCTTGACAGCGATCTTGGTGATATCGTCAGTTGTGAAATAACGTGCGGTGGTATATGTACGAAGCTTGTTAGAGCAAGTAATAACATTGCTCGTGTCGCCGCCGCAAAGCGGGTTGTTCATGTACATAAGAGGGCAGATGCAGGAAATGTTGATGCCGAAGCCGATAAGCTTGTTGTAAGCGGCACTGTTTTCCTTCTTAAATCTGTCGAGAACCTCGGGAGCGGTTGTCATAACAGTACGAAGACCGACCTTTGTCTTGCCCTGCTTTTTAAGCTCATTCTCAAATCTTTCTGTCCATTCGCCGAGCTGCGCATATGAAAGGTGAGGACAGCCGATAAAGCAAAGCTTCGGAGCTGCGCCCTTATCCTTCCACATAACGGGATAGTTCTTATAAACTCTTTCAAGCTCTGCATCGTCGATAACATAAGTCTGAGCACCCTCGGCGATGAGGCTTTCGCCCTGCTCAACTGCCTCGGGAGTAAGATTTTCAATATGGTAGAGTCCGACTGCACCGTTTGAAGCGGTTGCTGCGCCGAAATCCTTGAGATATGCCTTGGCATCGTCTGTGAGCTCTGTACCGATCCACTTGTCAAGACCCTTGACGTAAGGAACGTCCTCCATAACCTTCATACCGATTGCCGAACCGAGAACCTGAGCCTCCGGAATCTTTGTGGTTTTTACCTCAATGATCCACTTTGCCTTTCTTCCCTCATCTGTGAGAAGATCAAACTCGGGAACCTTGCCGAGAATTGAACCGAACAGCTCGATGATACCGGAGTTACGGTTACATCTTGCACCGAGAACGGAGTTTGCAAATACAACAGCCGAGCTCTCTGCCCATGAAAGAATATCGCCCTTCTTGGGTGTGTTGCCTACCTCGTCAAAATAGCAGGCGCAAGTGAATGACTTGTCACTCTTGAGTCCGAGCTTGTTGAGCTGAACCTCGTAGGAATCCTGCATACCGTAGAGAATCTTGTTGAAGATCAGCTTCTGGAGCGGATTGCACTTAACGTTTGCGTAGTCAATGGGTCTCGGGTCAACTGTAAATCCCTCGTCAACCTTGAGGCCGCCCTTAATGAGCTCATCCATGATGGAGAACACGGGCTTGAGAACCGAAATGCCGAAGCTTGTAACAAGATGTCCTTTGCCGTTTACGGGAACGAATTTCTCTGCTCCGAAAGCGTCGCCGTAAAGCACAAGGGTCTTCATAACCTTCGCCATTACCTCGCCCTTTGAGCCGTGAAGAATTTCTTTTTCCTCGTCTGTCAGCTTCATTTTGTAGCTGAAGTTTTCATTCATAAGGTTTATCCTCCTTTTATCCTCATAAGCCCCCGACACGGAGGACTTATTATTTCCGAACCGAGCCTCCGTCGCTTGCGTTTGAGGAGACCGTACATTCTTATTTTAATTATATATTAAAACTCATCGCATTTCAAGAGTTTGTTAAAGATTTGACTAAAAAAGAACTCATTTATTTTTGGTCAAAATAATCAAAAGCCTGCCCTTTCAAATCATTGATAAGGACAGGCTTTAATTGCGGTAATTTTTATTTTTCAATATTTTTCGGCGTAAACGCTTCGGGAAGCAGCTCGTTAAGGGAATACTTTTTATGCGACTCCTCTCCCGTGACAACAAGAACCGTAAAATCGGGAGAGCAAAATTCAGCCATAACCTGACGGCAAACTCCGCAAGGGGGAAAGGCTCCGCTTATAATTCCGTCCTTGCCGCCGGCAACGGCAATAGCGGCAAAATCTCTTTCGCCTGAAGAAATCGCATTGAAAAAAGCTGTTCTTTCGGCGCAGACGGTCGGAGTGTATGCGGCGTTTTCAATATTGCAGCCGGTGAAAAGCTTTCCGTCCTCGGTCATCAATGCCGCACCGACCCTGTAGCCGGAATACGGAACATACGCATTCTTCATTGCGTCAATTGCCGCTTTGCAAAGCTCTTTTTCATTCATAAAAACACCTCGCTGAAAATCAATCAAACAAAACCGTGCTGAAATATCTTTCACCTGTATCGGGAAGAACAGTCACAACCGTTTTGCCTTCACCGAGCTCCTTTGCAAGGCGAAGTGCCGCCGTAACGTTCGTTCCGCTTGATATTCCGCAAAGGATTCCCTCTTCACGGATAAGGCGTCGTGAGGTTTCGATCGCTTCCTCGTCTGTAACGATATCAATATGCTCATAGATTTGTGTGTTTAGATTTTTCGGAATAAGTCCGTCACCGATGCCCATTTGAAGATGAGTTCCGATGCTTCCGCCCGAAAGAATTGCGGCATTTTTCGGCTCGACTGCCCAAATATGGATTTCGGGATATTTCGCTTTAAGAGTCTCTCCGATTCCGCTGAGAGTTCCACCCGTTCCGACACCCGAACAGAAACCGTCGATCGTCTTGCCGACCTGCTCAATTATTTCCTGTGCAGTATGGCTTTTATGAACCATCGGGTTCGCCGGATTCTCAAACTGCTGAGGAATCCAAACGTTTTTATCCTCCTTCGCCATACGAAGTGCGGTTTGCAGGCACTCGTTGATGCACTTACCGATATCCCCGTCATCATGGACCAGCACAAGCTCGGCTCCGTAAGCCTTGACAAGCTTTCGACGCTCCTCGCTGACAGAATCCGGCATAATAATACGAACATGATAGCCTCTGACTGCACCGATAAGAGCAAGACCTATTCCCTGATTGCCGCTTGTCGGCTCAACAATAATCGTATTTGAATGTATTATTCCTTTTTCCTCTGCGTCGCAGATCATATTATATGCAGTTCGTGTTTTAATCGAACCGCCGATGTTGACGCCCTCGTACTTGACAAGAACCTCCGCGCTGCCCTCGGGTACAATTTTTGAAAGGCGAATCATAGGCGTGTGTCCGATTGCTTCAAGAACATTTGAATAAACCAAAGTAATTCCTCCGATGATAGTATATGCTGAACAGCTTACAATAACATAATATTAAATATAAGTTCACAGGGAACTATTTTATCACAATATGTAAAATATGGCAACTTGTTTACAAAATTTTTCAGTTGTATTTTTGAGAATAACGCAAAAGATATAATTGCAAACGCAAATGAATTGCGAAGGGGTGAAATGCAAATGTCAAGCAGCAAGAAGAATGTTGTTCCTCAGGCAAGAGAAGCTCTCGATCGTTTCAAGATGGAGGCTGCATCTGAGGTAGGTGTAAACCTTTCTAACGGTTACAACGGTGATCTCACATCTAAGCAGGCAGGTTCTGTCGGCGGTCAGATGGTTAAAAAGATGATTGAATCCTATGAGAAAAACATGAAATAACCTTTCATGAATTCACAACCACACGAATAATCAACAAAAGGGAGCGTCTTCAACTTCGGTTGAAGGCGCTCCCAATCTCCAAAAAGAAAAACTCCCGGGATTTCTCCCGGGAGCCGATATTCGGAAATCAAAATCAGAAATCAAAAGAAGCAAATGTTCCGTTGCTCTGATTGAAGATGTTCCATGTCTTCTTGAGACCTACCTTGCCGATAGCGCTGTGGTTACCAACAGAGACGTTGAGGATACCGTAGATATCTGCATGACCGCTGATGTCGATCTTACCGTCTGTGTTTGAACCTGCTGCAAGCTCCTTGAGGTAGTCAACAGGAATTGTAAGAGATGACTGAACAACTACGTTGCCGTTTGCGTCAACATACTTAGCCTGTGCCTTAACATAAGCACCAACGCCGCCCTCAACGCATACGTCTACAAGAGCGTAGCCATAGAGACCGAGTGATACATCAAGACCAAGACGAAGCTCGAACTGGCCATAGATGTTAACCTGACGATCAACAACTGTTGAATCGTTAACTGTGCTTACCTTATTGTTGATGATCTCAATACCGTGCATTTCCTGAGAAGTTACAACGATTTCCATTCTGCCGTTTACATCGATGTTAAGGAGAACGTCGAATGTAATGGTAAGCGGAGTTGAACCGAGAGGAAGTGTGAAGGTGAAGAGCTTGATTGATGTAGAATCAAGCTTTGAGAGAGCATACTTGTTAACAGCCTTAGCCCAGAAGCTGTCGCCTGAGAGCTTCTCGCCAACAGATGTAACTTCGTCGCCGAAGGTCTTAGCGTAGGAACCTGAGATAGCTGTTGTATCCTTAAGGTCATAGTTGAACTTAAGATATACTTCGTTGAAGTTAAGCTTTGCAACGTTCATGTCAGCCTTAGCATCAACCGTGAGGTTTGTGAGCTCATAAGCCTTAGAAAGTGTAACGCCGTCGCATACGCTCTTAGCAACTGAGAAGTTGAGGCCTGTATCTGTGATCTTAGCCTTAACCTTGAAGCCCTTTACAGAGAAGCTAACGTTAGCAAGCTTCTTGAGAGTCTTCATGATGTCATCCTTAGAGATGGCATTTGTATCAAGGTAACCGTCTGAAAGAATCTCGCCGTTACCGTCAGCGATCATTGATGTTGCGAAATCAACATCAGATGAGCCTTCGTAGTCGATCTTCTCGATAACGTCCTCGATAGCAACATCAGAATTCTTAACTACCTTCTCGCCGTCTACAACGTCGATAGCCTCAACCTTGTAAGCTGCACCTGTGAAGATAGCATCAGACTGCTCAACAACATAAACGTCGCCTACTGCAAGGTCTGAGCTTGCGGGAACAACGATGCTGTCACCCTCAACAGCGTAATCGGAAACCGTCTTAACGCCGTCCTTGAGAACGAGCTTCTGAGTGTTTTCGTCAACTGAACCACGAAGCTCAACAGCCTTTGCGATAGCTGCTGTTACGTCGTCAGCTGCCATTGCGCCGAGACCGAGCTTGTTCTTAGCATCAAGCTTAATGATGCCATTGTCAACAGCTGCGGAAACTTTTGCAATGTTTTTGATGGATGTAGCATTCTCGATTACAACGGTGGTCTCGTCAACCTTAACGCCCGATGCATTAACAAGAACTGTTGCTACGAATTCCGGAGTAACGGCCTTTGTAACGTCGATCTTATCATAATCAACGAGAACGTCATTATTATCTGCTGTTGCAACAGCTGCATAATACTCGTTGTCCGGCTTAACTCCACGAATTTCTTCCGTGGACTCAACCGCCTGATAACCAAACGCTTCATTAACCTGCTCCAAGAATGCGCCTGTCTCAACCGTCTTTGTTCCCGGCCATACAAAGCCCGGGAAAATGCTGGTCATGACAAGCATTACAATGGAAACGATGATTGAAATGATCTTGGTCATGTCAATTCCTCCTTTAATTTTTTGAGGTATGAGCATCTTTTCCACGGCTTTAAAGTGGTATAACGTTAGTACCGCTTATAAAGTTGAGCTGCCCGAAGACAGCAACCCTGGTAAATACTCCCCTCACTATGAATTATAAGCGTTGACCCGTCATTTTGCAAGTATTTTTTTGCCTTTGGAGAAAAATTTTATCTATTTTTGAAAAAGTCACTAAATATTGTGGTTAAAACTGTGCAAAATACAATTTTAATGCCGTTTTTAACAAAAAAGATAAGTTGTCTAAATAAATTTTTTCGTCTCCTATTACATTATATATATAATAAAACCAAAATGAAACAAAATATTCCTTGACACAAAAATGGTTTTGTGATATCTTATAAGCGATATAATAAAGGCTGTGACAAAGACAGTAGCCGCTATGCGAAGCAAAAGCGAGCCGGGGAGGGTGTAAGCCCGGCGTGAAGTACATTGCGGTGAATATCACTTTCGAGCTGCGGACTGAATTGAGTAAGTTTTGACGGGTGTCCTCCGTTAAAGGGAACACATATTGAAGTATGTTGAATAGGTGGTTGCGAGTCATCCTCGTCCTGTTTTTCACGGGACGGGGGTTTTGTTTTGAGCATTATCCTATCACACAAAAAGGAGCTATCATAAATGTACAAGAAAGTTTCTGCAAACCTGAACTTTGTTGACCGAGAGAAAGCGGTTGAGGAGTTCTGGAAGGAAAACAAAATCTTTGAAAAAACCTGCGAGAAAAAAGGCCCGTCCTATGTTTTCTATGACGGTCCGCCGACTGCCAACGGCAAGCCGCACATCGGCCACGTTCTTACTCGTGTTATCAAAGACCTGATTCCGCGTTATCGCACAATGAAGGGCTATCAGGTTCCGCGTAAGGCGGGCTGGGATACCCACGGTCTCCCGGTTGAGCTTGAGGTTGAAAAGCTTCTTGGACTTGACGGCAAGGAGCAAATAGAGCAGTACGGTCTGGAACCGTTCATTGAGAAATGCAAGGAAAGCGTTTGGAAATACAAGGGCATGTGGGAGGATTTCTCATTCACGGTCGGCTTCTGGGCAGACATGGATAACCCTTATGTAACCTATCACAATCCTTATATCGAGTCGGAATGGTGGGCACTTAAAAAGATATACGAAAAGGGTCTTATCTACAAGGGCTTCAAGATCGTTCCCTACTGTCCTCGCTGCGGAACACCGCTTTCTTCACATGAGGTTGCCCAGGGATATAAATCCGTTAAAGAGCGTTCGGCAATCGCTCGCTTCAAGGTCAAGGGAGAGGACGCTTATCTTCTTGCATGGACAACAACTCCGTGGACCCTTCCTTCAAATGTTGCGCTCTGCGTAAATCCGACCGAGAAATATGCAAAGGTCAAGTGTGTTGACGGAAATGTTTATTACATTGCCGTTGCTCTTATGGATAAGGTTCTTTCTCCTCTCGCAGAAGACGGAAAACCGGCTTACGAAATTCTTGAAGAATTCGTCGGCAAGGATCTTGAATATAAAGAATATGAGCCTCTCTTTGAGTGCGCCGGCAAAAAAGCGGAACAGCAGCATAAAAAAGCTCACTTCGTAACCTGTGACAACTACGTTACAATGTCAGACGGTACAGGCATCGTTCACATTGCGCCGGCATTCGGTGAGGACGACTCCCGAATCGGCAGAAACTATGACCTTCCGTTTGTTCAGTTCGTTGACGGCAAGGGCAACATGACAGCGGAAACTCCGTTTGCGGGTCTCTTTGTTAAGGATGCGGACGTTCCCGTTCTTCAGAATCTTGAAGAGAGAGGACTTCTTTTCAGCGCACCGAAATTTGAACATGATTATCCGTTCTGCTGGCGCTGTGACACTCCGCTTATTTACTATGCAAGAGAGTCTTGGTTCATCAAGATGACGGCTGTTAAGGATGACCTTATCAGAAACAACAATACAATTAACTGGATTCCCGAAAGTATCGGTAAAGGACGCTTCGGAGACTGGCTCGAAAATGTCCAGGACTGGGGCATCAGCCGTAACCGTTACTGGGGTACTCCGCTCAACATTTGGGAATGTGAGTGCGGTCACAGACATTCAATCGGCAGCATTGAGGAGCTCAAGAGCATGTCCGACAACTGTCCTGACGATATCGAGCTTCACCGTCCGTATATCGACGCTGTTACAATCAAGTGTCCCGAGTGCGGCAAGCAGATGAAGCGTGTTCCTGAGGTTATTGACTGCTGGTTTGATTCAGGCTCAATGCCTTTCGCTCAGCATCACTATCCGTTTGAAAACAAGGATCTTTTTGAGAGTCAGTTCCCGGCAGATTTCATTTCAGAAGCTGTTGACCAGACAAGAGGCTGGTTCTATTCACTTCTTGCAATTTCAACCCTTATCTTTAACAAGGCACCGTTTAAGAACGTTATCGTTCTCGGTCACGTTCAGGATGAAAACGGTCAGAAAATGAGTAAATCCAAGGGCAACGCCGTTGACCCGTTTGACGCTCTCAAGACCTACGGTGCAGATGCTATTCGTTGGTATTTCTACACAAACTCCGCTCCGTGGCTCCCGAACCGATTCCATGGCAAGGCTGTTATTGAGGGTCAGCGCAAGTTTATGGGCACTCTTTGGAACACATACGCATTCTACATTCTTTATGCAGAGATCGACAAATTCGACCCGACAAAGTATGAGCTTGATTACAGTAAACTTTCAGTCATGGACAAGTGGCTTCTCTCAAAGCTCAACTCAATGGTAAAGAGCGTCGACAACAATCTTTTCAATTATCGAATTCCCGAGGCTTGTAAGGCTCTCCAGGAATTTGTTGACGATATGAGTAACTGGTATGTTCGCCGCTGCCGTGAGCGTTATTGGAAACAGGGTCTTGAGCAGGATAAAATCAATGCTTATCTGACACTTTACACCGCGCTTGTTACGGTTGCAAAGGCAGCTGCTCCGATGATTCCGTTTATGGCTGAGGACATGTATCAGAACCTTGTACGCTCGGTTGACAAGAATGCCGAGGAAAGCGTACATCTCTGCTCATTCCCCGAGGTAAACGAAAACCATATTGACCTTGAGCTTGAGAAGAACATGGACGAGGTTCTCAACATCGTAGGTCTCGGACGTGCGGCAAGAAACGGCGCAAACATTAAAAACCGTCAGCCTCTCGCAAAGATGTATGTCAATGCAGACATTAAGCTTGAGGGCTATTATAAGGATATCATCGAGGACGAGCTGAATATTAAAAACGTCATCTTCGTTGATGCCGCAGATGAACTTTCCGATTACAACTTTAAGCCTCAGCTTAAAACACTCGGTCCTAAGTACGGCAAGAATCTCGGTGAAATCAGAACTGCGCTTTCGGAGCTTGACGGTTCAAAGGCTAAGAAAGAACTTGACGCAGACGGTCATATCACGCTGAATATCAGCATCGGTGCAATCGAACTGACAGCCGACGATCTTCTTATTGAGGCTGTTCAGAAATCGGGTCTGTTCTCGGTTTCCGACTTCGGCGTAACCGTAGCAATTGACACAACTCTCACTCCGGAACTTGTTGAAGAGGGCTTTGTCCGTGAAATTATCAGCAAGATTCAGACAATGCGTAAAGATGCAGACTTCAACGTTACCGATCACATCATCATCAGCGTTGAGGGTAACGGTAAGATTGCCGATATCATTGCCCGCAACAAGGCTGATATCTTCACTGCTGTTGTTGCCGACGACCTTGTTACAGGCTCTGCCGACGGTCATACCGCAGAATGGAACATCAACGGTGAAAAAGTTACCTTCGGCGTTAAGGTTAACAAATAAAAACATATTTATTTTTTCTCCCGACTTTTTTAACGGTCGGGAGATTTTTTGTATAATAATACATTCATAATTTTTGCTACAATTTAAAGCTATTTATATAATAATTACAATTTTGCTTTGTAAAGTTTAACTTTCTTTAACATTGACAAAAAAACGACAAAGACCTACAATTATTATACTGTGAATAATTATACGTTGAGAAGGGACTTTATGAAAAAAAAGAAAGTGATTGCCGAAGCTTTTAAAGCTGCTTTTCCGCACACAATACCCATCCTTGCCGGCTTTTCTTTCCTCGGATTTTCGTTCGGCGTTTTGATGAACGTTTCGGGGTTCAGCTTTTGGTATCCGCTTGTTATGAGCATTATTGTTTTTGGCGGTTCAATTGAATTTGTCGCTGTTTCGATGCTGCTGAGTCCGTTTGCACCGATTCAAACGCTTATAATGTCACTGATGATTCAGGCAAGACATCTTTTCTACGGACTTTCAATGCTTGATAAGTACAAAAACGTCGGTATAAAAAAATATTATTTGATCTTCGGTATGTGCGACGAAACATTTTCCATCAACTGCTCGGTTGATATTCCCGAGGGAATTGACAAGGGCTGGTTCATGACTGCTGTAACCCTGCTCGATCACCTTTATTGGATCAACGGTTCGCTCATCGGCGGACTTGTGGGCTCACTCATTCCGTTTGACACAACAGGTCTTGATTTTGTTATGACGGCAATGTTTGTCGTAATTTTCCTCGAACAGTGGATGAAAGAAAAGAAACATTACACGTCGCTTATCGGCCTTTTTGCGTCTGTAATTTGTCTGCTCATTTTCGGCTCGGACTCCTTTATGATTCCGACAATGCTTCTTATACTTTTTCTGCTTACAGCGCTTCGCAAGCCTATCGAGAAAGGGGGCGGACTTGAATGACCGTTACTCAGCAAGTTATAACCATTGCAATAACCGCCGTGGCGACTATTATAACAAGATTTCTTCCGTTCGCCGTTTTTCAGTCAAAAAAACGTCAGACACCGAAATTTATTGAGTACCTCGGCAAGGCTTTGCCTGCGGCTGTGTTCGCGATGCTGGTTGTCTATTGCCTTAAAAGTGTTGATATTCTCACGGGAAGCCACGGTTTGCCTGAATTGATTTCGATTATAGTTGTCGTTCTTCTCCACCTTTGGAAAAAACAGATGCTGCTTTCAATCGCAGGCGGCACAGTTTGTTATATGCTCCTTGTTCAGCTTGTGTTTAAATAATTTCCGGTTCAATATACGCCCACAAATGTTATAGACATTACAGCATAATATATGTTATAATACTGTCATGTTTATCATGTTCTTTTATCCGACAACATTTTCTTAAAACACATTGACTTTATCGGTTAAAAGTGATAAAGTATTCTATAATACATTTATAATAAATTTTCCGAAACCACGGGAAGTTAAAACAATCAGAGGTGGAAAAAATGGTTATTACCGAGCTTCTTGAAAGAAATGCTCGTCTTTATCCCTCGGACACCGCTCTCGTTGAGGTTAACCCCACCGTTGAGCGCGACAACGCCGTAACCTGGCGTGAAGCAAGTCTTATAGAAAGTGCAAGCCCCGGCGCACCCTATCGCCGTGAGCTTTCGTGGAAAGACTTTGACCGCAGGGCAAACCGATTTGCAAATCTTCTGCTCAGCAGAAATGTAAAAAGAGGCACCAAGGTAGCAATTCTTCTTATGAATTGCCTTGAATGGCTTCCGTTATATTTCGGAATTCTCAAGGCAGGCTGTATCGCCGTGCCGATGAACTACCGTTACTCAGGTGATGAAATTAAATATTGTCTCGAGCTTGCGGATGTTGAGGTTTTTATTTTCGGCCCTGAATTCATCAGCCGAGTTGACCCGATACACAATGAACTGAAAAATATTAAAATTACTCTTTTTGTTGGCAAAAATACTCCTGAATATGCAGAAAACTGCATGACTCTTATTCGCTATTGCTCGTCGTCGCTTCCGCCGATAGCTTTGGACGAAAACGACCATGCCGCAATTTATTTTTCATCGGGCACAACCGGCTTTCCGAAGGCGATTCTTCATCGCCACAAGGCTCTCTATTGTTCGTGCCTGACTGAACAGAAACACCACGGACAGCAAAAGAACGATGTTTTCCTCTGCATTCCTCCGCTTTATCACACAGGAGCAAAAATGCACTGGTTCGGCAGCTTGCTCTCAGGCAGTAAAACCGTTATCCTCAGAGGAATTAAACCGGAATGGATTCTTCGAACAATCACGGAGGAGAAATGTACGATCGTTTGGCTTCTCGTTCCATGGGCGCAGGATATTCTGGATGCAATAGATTCGGGCAGAATCAATCTCGACCATTATCTGCTCGATCAGTGGAGACTTATGCACATCGGTGCACAGCCTGTTCCGCCCAGTCTTATCCACAGATGGAAAAAGATTTTTCCGCATCATCAGTACGATACAAACTACGGCCTCAGCGAGTCTCTCGGACCGGGCTGCGTTCATCTCGGCGTTGAAAACATTAACAAGGTCGGCGCAATCGGCAAGGCAGGCTATCTTTGGGAGACAAAAATCATTGATGACCACGGCGAACCGGTTAAGCAGGGTGAAGTCGGCGAGCTTGCCGTAAAAGGACCGGGCGTTATGCTCGAATACTACAAAAACCCGAAGGCGACAGAAGAGATTCTTAAGGGCGATTGGCTCTACACCGGTGATATGGCACGAGAGGATGAGGACGGATTTATCTATCTTGTTGACCGTAAAAAGGATGTTGTTATTTCCGGCGGTGAGAATATTTATCCTGTTCAAATTGAGGACTTCCTCCGCCGTAACGATAAAATCAAGGACGTTGCCGTTATAGGTATTCCCGATCCCAGACTCGGTGAGATTACTGCCGCGATTATTGAACTCAAGGACGGCATGACCTGCACCGAGGAGGAAATCAACGATTTCTGTGAGGAGCTTCCGAGATATAAACGTCCTAAGAAGATTATATTTGAAAAAGTTCCCCGCAACCCGACAGGAAAGATAGAAAAGCCTGTACTCAGGGCAAAGTATTGCAAGGGCAGACTTGTCGAATCACAGATTACAGGCTAAAAGCAAACGGAGGTTTATATAATGAAGCAGTTGATGCTCGGCAACGAAGCAGTTGCCAGAGGACTTTACGAAGCCGGCTGTTCCTTTGTTTCCAGCTACCCGGGTACTCCGAGTACCGAGATCACGGAATATGCCGCAAAGTATAAGGATATTTATGCCGAATGGGCACCAAATGAAAAAGTTGCCGTTGAGGCGGCTTTCGGTGCATGCGTTGCAGGTAAGAGAAGCTTCTGTTCAATGAAGCACGTCGGACTCAACGTTGCAGCCGACCCGGTTTTCACAATCGCGTATACCGGCGTTAACGCAGGTATGATTATCGGCGTTGCGGACGATGCAGGTATGCATAGCTCTCAGAACGAGCAGGATTCACGTCATTACGCTATTGCCGCAAAGCTTCCGATGCTTGAACCGGCGGACGCAAGCGAATCCCTCAGCTTTACGAAGCTCGCATATGACATTTCCGAAAAATACGATACACCCGTTTTTGTCAAGATGTGTACAAGAGTTGCTCATTCTCAAAGCATTATCGAAACATCGGACAGAGTTGAGACCTCAAAGACCTATGAAAAAGACGGCGCAAAATATATTATGATGCCGGGCAACGCAAAGCGCCGACATCCGATCGTTGAAGCAAGAACGGCGGCTCTTACAGAGTATGCCGAAACAGCTCCGTTTAATCGTATTGAAGACGGAAGCGATCATTCAATCGGTATTATCACATCAAGCACAAGCTACCAATATGCAAAAGAGGTTTGCGGCGATAAATATCCCGTTCTCAAGCTCGGTATGATAAATCCTCTGCCGGTCAAAAAAATTCAGGATTTTGCAAAGTCGGTTGACAAGGTAATTGTTATTGAGGAGCTTGACGGCATAATCGAAACCCACTGCCGCAACATCGGCGTTGAGGTAACCGGAAAGGAACTGTTCAGTTGTATTGACGAGTTGAGCCAGAATATAGTTGCCGAAAAGCTCGGTTTTACTCCCGACTGCGGAAAAAAGCTTGATGAAAACATTCCGGCAAGACCTCCTGTTATGTGTGCAGGATGTCCGCACAGAGGCCTTTTCTATACTCTTAAAAAGAATAAACTCACCGTTTTCGGCGATATCGGCTGTTACACTCTCGGTGCAGTTCCGCCGCTTGCCGCAATTGACACAACCATTTGCATGGGTGCTTCCGTTTCGGGAATTCACGGCTTTAACAAGGCTAACGAAGGCAAGAGCGACGGAAAAACGGTTGCCGTTATCGGTGATTCCACATTCATGCACTCAGGCGTTACGGGACTTATCAATATCGCTTATAATGAATCAAATTCAACCGTTATCATTCTTGATAACTCCATTACGGGCATGACGGGACATCAGCAGAACCCGACAACAGGCTTCAACCTCAAGGGTGACCCGTGCACAAAGATCGACCTTGAAACCCTTTGCCGTTCGGTCGGCATCAAGAGAGTCAGAGTTGTTGATCCGTATAACCTTAAAGAATGTGACGACGCAGTTAAAGAGGAACTTGCGGCAGACGAACCTTCGGTTATCATTTCAAGAAGACCGTGCGCACTTCTCAAATATGTTAAACATAACGGACCGATTACGGCAAATGCGGACAAGTGCATCGGTTGTAAATCCTGCATGAAGATCGGCTGTCCTGCCATCAGCATTGTTGACAGCAAGGTTAAGATTGACGCAACACTTTGTACCGGATGCGGCGTTTGCAGTCAGCTCTGCAAATTCGGCGCACTTCCGAACGGAAAGGAGTCCTGATTATGCGGACGAAGAATATTATGATTGTCGGAGTCGGCGGCCAGGGAACCTTGCTTGCAAGCAAGCTTCTCGGCAGACTTCTTCTTGAAAAAGGCTACGACGTTAAGGTCAGCGAGGTTCACGGAATGAGCCAGCGCGGCGGCAGTGTTGTTACATATGTCCGCTACGGCGACAAGGTTTATTCTCCGATTATCGACAAGGGCGAGGCTGATATAATTATTTCCTTTGAGCTTCTCGAAGCGGCTCGATGGACTGAATTTCTCAAACCCGACGGAACTATAGTTACCAACACTCAGGAAATTAACCCTATGCCGGTTATCACCGGTGCGGCGGAATACCCGACCGAGCTTGTTAAAAAAATCATGGCTCTCGGTGTTAATCTTGACGCAATTGACGCTCTTTCACTTGCCGAGGAGGCAGGAACTTCCAAAGCGGTCAACCTTGTTCTTATGGGCAGACTTTCAAAGTATTTTGACTTTACAACAGAGGAATGGATGGCAGCGATTGAAAAGAGCGTTCCGCCTAAGTTCCTTGAGATAAACAAAAAAGCTTTCTTGCTCGGCAAAGACGCATAAATAGGAGACCTCGTTATGGAAAATTACTATCAGAAAGAAATTGAATGTGCCTCACCGGAAAAACTCCGTGAACTTCAGGACGAAAGACTTGTTAAGCAGGTCAAACATGTTTGGGACAATGTTCCTTACTACAGAAAGAAGATGGAGGAGAAAGGCGTTACACCCGACGATATCAAAGGCATTGACGATCTTCACAAGCTTCCGTTTCTTTCAAAAGCGGATCTTCGTGATGCTTATCCCTACGGACTTCTTGCCGCTCCGTTAAAGGACTGTGTAAGAATTCAGTCCACATCCGGCACAACAGGCAGACGTGTTGTTGCCTTCTACACAAAGAATGATATCGACCTCTGGGAGGACTGCTGTGCACGTGCTATTGTTGCGGCAGGCGGAACGAATGAAGATGTTGTTCAGATTGCATACGGTTACGGACTTTTCACAGGCGGCGCAGGACTTCACGGCGGCAGCCATAAGGTCGGCAGTCTTACTCTTCCGATGTCCTCGGGCAACACGGACAGACAGCTTCAGTTCATGACCGACCTTCAGTCAACAATTCTCTGCTGTACTCCGTCCTATGCGGCATATCTTGCAGAGAGCATCCACGAGCGCGGTCTAAGTGATAAAATCAAGCTCAAGGCAGGTATCTTCGGCGCAGAAGCATGGAGCGAGAAAATGCGTCAGAAAATTCAAAATCAGCTTGGAATCAAGGCATATGATATTTACGGACTGACTGAAATCAGCGGTCCGGGCGTTGCATTTGAATGCTCCGATCAGACAGGCATGCACATTAACGAGGATCATTTCATTGCCGAAATTATCGACCCCGATACAGGTGAGGTTCTTCCCGACGGAACTCAGGGCGAGCTTGTTTTCACATCAATCACTAAAGAAGCATTCCCGCTTCTCAGATACAGAACCCGTGACATATGCGTTCTTACAAGAGAAAAATGCTCCTGTGGCAGAACTCTTGTTAAAATGTGCAAGCCGATGGGCAGAAGCGACGATATGCTTATCGTTAAGGGCGTCAACGTATTCCCGTCACAGATCGAGACCGTTCTCATTGAGCAGGGCTATCAGTCTAATTATCAGATCATAGTTGACCGTGTAAACAACAGCGATACTCTTGAAGTTATGGTTGAAATGACTCAGGACAACTTCTCAGATAACCTCGGTAAGATTACTGAGATGGAAAAATCACTTGTTGCCGCTTTGAAGGCTATGCTCGGAATTTACACCAAGGTTCGCCTTGTTGCTCCGAAGTCAATCACCAGAAGCGAAGGCAAGGCAGTCCGTGTTATTGACAAGAGAAAGATATAAGGAGGAAGGACAATGGCTATTACTCAGATTTCGGTTTTTTTGGAAAACAGAGCAGGACAGCTTTCGGAGATTACGAAAATCCTTTCCGATAACAACATCGACCTCAAGGCGCTGAACATCGCCGAGACCGCCGATTACGGAATTCTTCGTATCATTTCCGACGATTGCAATGAAGCTGCAAAGCTTCTTCGTAATAACGATTTTATTGTTACGCAAACTCCCGTTGTTGCTGCTGCCGTTCCCAATAAAGCAGGCGGCCTCAACGAGCTTCTCAATATCATTTCAAACGAGGATATTGACATTGAATACATGTATTCCGTTTTCGGACAGAAAGACGGTCTTGCATACATGATTTTCAAGGTCAAGGATGTTGATATTTTCACGTCTGTTCTCAAAAAATACTTTGTCGTTGTTGCAACCGGCGACGATCTCGGAATTAAATAACTATTGATTTTTTCGAACTGACGGAGTATTATTTATATGCCGTTAAATTAAAACAAGTCTGTCTCCTCTTATTTCAAGGGGAGGGGGACCTTTTGCGGAGAAACAGATAAATGCTTTTAAATAAACTTTATCTTTTCTGTCGCTCTTCTTTGTTCCGTTGAATTTAACAAAGGAGAAATAAATCTAAACAAATAAAATAAATCGACTTTCCTTTCAGTCGGTTTGTTAAGAAAGGAATATACAACAATGCAGGAATTAAGCAGAAAAAATGCACTTTTCACCGATTCCGTTATCAGAAGAATGACCCGTGTTGCTCTTGACTGCGGCGCAATCAACCTTGCACAGGGCTTCCCGGATTTTGATCCCCCAAAGGCTATGACGGATCGTCTCGCAGAGGTTGCTCATACAGGCCCTCACCAGTATCCCATCACAATGGGAGCCCCGAATTTTCGTGAGGCTCTCGCAAGAAAGTGCGGTCGTTTTATGGGTCGCGAGCTTGATCCAAATACAGATATGGTTGTAACAATCGGTTCAACCGAAGCAATGGTAGACACGATTTTCGCTCTCACAAATCCGGGTGACAGAATCGTTATGTTCTCTCCCTATTTTGAAAATTACAGAGCGCAGGCTATTATGGCAGACTGTGAGCCTGTTTTCATTCCGCTTGTTCCGCCCGAGTTTAACTTTGATCCCGATATCATCGAGGCTGAGTTTAAAAAAGGCGCAAAAGCAATTCTTATCTGCAATCCCTCAAATCCGAGCGGCAAGGTTTTCACATACGACGAGCTGAGAACCATTGCAGATCTTTGTATCAAGTATGATGTTTATGCAATCATGGACGAGGTTTATGAGCATATTATTTACGAGGGACACAAACATGTTTACATGAACAGTCTTGACGGAATGTGGGAGAGAACAGTCAGTTGTTCATCTCTTTCCAAGACATATTCAGTAACAGGCTGGCGTCTCGGCTATGCAATTGCTCCTAAGCCGCTCATGGACAGAATAAAACAGTATCACGACTTCAACGCTGTCGGTGCGGCTTCTCCTCTTATGGAGGCTGCCTGCGTCGGTCTTAATATGCCCGACAGCTATTACGAGGAGTTCGGTGCACACTATGCCCACATGAAGAAGCTCTTTACAGAGGGACTTGACCGTATCGGAATTCCTTACACGGATCCGCAGGGCGCATACTTTGTCCTTGCAGATATTGCCCCGTTCCTCAAGCCGGGTCAGTCGGACGTTGATTTCTGCCTTGAAATGGCTCAAAAGGTTGGCGTTGCTTGCGTTCCCGGTACATCTTTCTTCAACGAAAAGGGCATCAATAATATCGTTCGTGTTCACTTTGCAAAGAAGGATGAAACCCTCAATGAGGCTCTCGAAAGACTTTCACACATCAAGGAAAAGATGGGATAAAAATAAAATACTAAGTCAATACACCTCAATTATGCGGTATTGAGTTAAGCGAAAGTCGAATTTTTTTCGGCTTTCGTTTTCTTTTTGCATTCAGTGTGGTATAATATTATAAAATTTTATTTTCGGAGATGCCAATGAAAAAAGAAACCGTTAAAAATATAATAAAAATCGTATTTGCTGTCGCCATATTTGTTACGGCAATAGTCAACTACGATTATCTTTCAAATCTCGATGTCCGTGTACTGATTGCAGGTGCTTCGTCATTATTGATTGCCGAGTTGATAATACTCGGTGTTTATTCCGTCAAAGCTGTTTTAATGGTCATTCCCGCATCACTCATCTATATTTCCGTCGGTATGGCTTTCGACACCAAACGCGCGGTTATTGTCAATCTTCTCGGCATTGCCATTGAGGTCACGGTAACATTTTTCATGGGCAAATTTCTCGGCAAGGACGCCGTTGAAAAGAAAATCCGCAACACAAAAGCCGGTGATAAATTTTTCTCTATGCTTGATAAAAATCGAAATGTTGCTGTTTTTCTGATGCGTTTTATCCCTGCCTTTCCGATTGATTTTTCATCGCTGTTTATGGGTGCATTTGATTTTAAATTTTTGCCATATCTGTTACTTTCGGTTCTCGGAATTGCACCGAGAGTCATTGCTTTCACAATTCTCGGCGACGGAATATATGACCTTATTCCGATGAAATATATTGTCCTTGCGGCAATTTGCTCCATTCCGATAGTAATTGCGGTTCTGCTGATAAAAAAATACATCGGTAAAAAGAAAAAACCTAAAGAAAATGAATAATTTTTTATAAAATCCCTTGCTAAAATACCGAAAATATATTATAATAATTAAGATATTGCAGGAGATTTAATCTGAAGCATTATTTCAGTCATGTGGTGTGTTGGTCCTGTGCGACGGGGTGCCGCGAACCATGTCAGGCGGGGAACCGAGCAGCATTAAGCGGTTAACACCGTGCGACACAGTACGGCCTGCACACCATGTGACTGAGATAATGCTTTTTATTATTACAAGAGGAGGTATATGACGTGTACAGAGTGCTTTACAGAAAGTGGAGACCTCAGACTTTTTCCGACGTTATAGGTCAGGAACATATTACCTCAACTCTTGCCCACGAAATTGAATCAGGCAAGGTTTCTCATGCCTATCTTTTCACAGGCTCACGAGGAACGGGTAAAACAACCTGTGCAAAGATATTTGCCAAGGCGGTCAACTGTCCGCATACCCACAACGGCAATCCATGCAATGAGTGTGAAATATGCAAGGGTATTGACGACGGTTCGATTCTTGACGTTATTGAAATTGATGCCGCAAGCAACAACGGTGTTGACAATATCCGTGACCTTCGTGAGGAAGCAAATTATACCCCAGTTCATACAAAATACCGTGTGTATATAATCGACGAGGTTCATATGCTTTCAATCGGCGCATTCAATGCTCTTCTCAAAACTCTTGAAGAGCCGCCCGAGCATGTCAAATTTGTTCTTGCAACTACCGAGGTTCATAAGCTCCCGGCAACGATTCTTTCAAGATGTCAGCGCTTTGATTTTCACAGAATTACACCTGAAAATATAAGTGCAAGACTTAAATATGTAGCAGGGGAAGAAAAAATCGAGCTTGATGATGATGCCTCCCTTCTTATTGCAAGAATTGCCGACGGCGCAATGCGTGATGCACTTTCGATTCTCGACCGTTGTGCCGGAATCAGCGACCATGTCACGGCAGATATTGTCAGCAATGCAGCAGGCCTTGCAGGTAAAGGCCATCTTTTTGAAATGGTTGACAATATAAATAATAATAATTCGTCTGAGGTTCTTTCGATAATTGACAAGCTTCACGGAGAATCTTGCGATATGGAAAGACTTTGTGCAGAGCTTATCAATCATTACAGAAATCTGATGATGATTAAGACGGTAAAGGAACCGCAAAAGCTGATTGTATGTACGGATCACGATCTTGAGCTTTATAAAAAACAAGCTGACAAAACGAATCTTTATAAAATACTTAACTGCATTTCTTTGCTTGAAGAAGCTTCAACTGTGTTAAAAACCAGCTCAAGCAAACGCACTGAAATGGAACTTACGGCAGTTAAAATGACTGTGCCGAATATTTCAAGCGACAATACTGCCGTTATGAGCAGAATTGATAACCTTGAAAGAATTATTAAAAACGGAAAATTTTCTGCCGAAAAACCGACAGAGAGTTTTAAAGAAGAAGTTAAAACTTCTCAGCCCATTATACAGGAAAAAGATTCTGAGTCTTCCGACACTCCGCCTGAAATTCACAGCGATCTTCCGACAAACGAAACTCCCAATGATACCGAAGAGGATACGCTTTTTAACCAATGGGGTGAGGTGCTTTCGCTCCTTGATGTTTCAGATAAGCCTCTTACAGGGATTCTCGGAGCTTCAACGGCATATGTCAGAGGAGATTTTATTCTCATTAAATGTGACAATCCGGTATTTTCACAGTTCATTCGTCAGAGCAATCATTCAATGGCAATTCGTAAAGCGGTTTTTGACGTAACAGGCAGAAAATACAGACTCGGAATTTACAAATCAAATGATAATCAACCAACTAACAAGGATCCGCTTGCCGACCTGATAAAAAAGATCAACAGGTGATTATTATGTCTCCTAAAATCAGCATAATTATTCCTTCATATAACGAAGAAAAAAATATTTCCCGTTGTCTTGACTCTGTTATGAATCAGACGTTTTCCGATTTTGAAGTTCTTTGCGTTGACGACGGAAGTAACGATAAAACATTTGATATTATAAAAAAATATTCTGAAAAAGACAGCAGAATTATTCCGATGAAGAATCCTAATAAAGGCGTTTCATCGGCAAGAAATTTCGGCATTGAAAACGCAAAAGGCGATTATATCGGATTTGTTGATTCCGATGATTTTATTCAGCCGCAGATGTATGAATTTCTTTACAAAGCCGTTACGGAGAATAACTGCGATTTTTCTGTTTGTCGATATAAAAAAACATCTGAATTTATTCAGAAAAAATTTGAATATAAAACAGATACTTTTAAACC
>ENA-OUQG01000317-OUQG01000317.1-human-gut-metagenome-genome-assembly--contig:-NODE-317-length-30672-cov-10.805631_pt1 | contig 30672 bp, 29 predicted proteins | sample MGYA00237943_ERZ548823 | MGnify/ENA primary metagenome ERZ548823 (study PRJEB26490, sample SAMN05194731) | human gut metagenome | biome: terrestrial biome; feature: human-associated habitat; material... | reverse complement strand
ATGAAGGTATAGCCCTTCTCGTCCCGCAGGCGGATGGCCTCGGCATAGGCGTCGTCGTACACGCCGGGTACCAGCACCACCTCCGCGCCGTAGCTGCGGGTGGCCTCGATCTTGGACAGGGGTGCACCCTGGGGGATGCAGATGACGGCATGGATGCCCATGTCGCGGGCGGCAAACGCCACGCCCTGGGCATGGTTTCCGGCGGAGCAGGCGATAACGCCCCTCGCTTTCTCCTCGTCCGACAGCGTGGCGATCTTGTAGTATGCGCCCCGCAGCTTGAACGCGCCGGTCTTCTGCAGGCAGTCAGCCTTCAGAAAGAGACGGCAGTCCTGGGTGATACCGGTGCTGGGGATCACGGGCGTTTTGTTGATGACGCCGGACAGTACCCGCTGGGCGTCGTGCAGCATGGCCATAGTCAGCATAGTGGTTCCTCCTTCACATTTGTGCGTGGGACATATACAATATTTGATTTTTTGTATTTACATCATATCATATGCCGCCCGCAAATGCAAGCAATTACAGACGTTTTTCGGAAATTTGACAAACGGGGAAATTTTGTCTATAATATATGTTCGGTTAAATATCCGATAGCGGAACCGGCTGCACCCTTTGGTAAACATCCGCAGGGGTCGGCGTCCTCGACGGCCCGCCCGATAATCGCACCACCTCCGTAGGGGCGGGGGTCTACCCCGCCCGCCGGTAAACGCAAACGCCACCGATAGAAATCCGTAGGGCGGCATGACCACATGCCGCCGCCCAAGCGAAGAAAGCATTCCGGTCAACGGCGGCGGGGTGTGGTCACCCCGCCCTACGAAACGCCCGATGACGCACCACCCCGTAGGGGCCGGCGTCCCCGACGGCCCGCCCGTAGGGACCTCTTGCCCTTCCGTAGGGGCCGATGCCCACATCGGCCCGCCGGACATTCCCCGCCCCCATATAAAACTCCCTGTCATTGCGAAGCCAGTGCGCACACTGGCTGTGGGGAGCGAGCCGAGCGCTGCCAGTGGCAGGAGAAGCGAGGTGAGCGAGTGGCCGCGGTCAAAATTTCAAGTGTCCGCCGTAAGGCAGCGCAGAAATTTTGGGCACCGCAACAGGGACATCCGCTCCCCCGTCCCCTCGGCCCCCTTACCTAAAGGAGGCTGGGTACCCACGGGAGGGGCAGAGCCCCTCCCCTACGCACCCCTTGTAACGCTTCCATAGGGGCGATGCCTACATCGGCCCGCCCGTGGCACCCCTTGCAGCGGTGTCATTGCCAGTGCGCACACTGCCCGTGGAAATCCGTACCTCCGCCCCCTAAAAATGAATTCCCACGCCGGAAATCCGGCGTGGGAATTTTTTATCCTTTTATCTTCTTTCGCCCGTCCAAAACGCTTTGCAGGCTGATGCCGTCCAGATACTCGTTCACCACCTGCTCCAAACCCGCCCAAATGGGCAGGGTGTCGCATTCATGGCAGCGGGGGCAGGCGTTGGGCGAGTGCTCCAAGCAGGCCACCGGCGACAGTCCCCCTTCGGCGGCCCGGAGAATTTCCCCCACCGTGTAGTCCGCCGGGTCCTTAGCCAGGCGATAGCCCCCCTGAAAGCCCCGGGAGGTCTGCAGCAGGTCCGCCCGATTCAGCACTGGGATGATCTGCTCCAGGTACTTTTTGGAAATGTCCTGCCGGGCGGCAATGTCCTTCAGGGCCACTACGCCGCTTCCCTGGTTTTCCGCCAGGTCCAGCATCATTCGCAGGGCGTACCGACCCCGGGTGGAAATTTTCATGCCTTACACGCCTCCCTCTTCACAGGGTCATAATACCACAATTTTATCCCTTTCACAAGGGGTCTCACACCATCCGGCAGCCCTCGCAGCTCTCGCAGTCGGGAAATTGGCTGTGGTCATAGGGGATGCCGCTGCGGTCATAGTAATCCTTCACGGCGGACTTGATGGCCTCCTCGGCCAGCACGCTGCAGTGCAGCTTGTGGGCGGGCAGGCCGCCCAGTGCATCCACCACATCCTTGTTGGTAATGGCCAGGGCCTCCTCCACGGTCTTGCCCTTGATCATCTCCGTTGCCATGGAGGAGGAGGCAATGGCGCTGCCGCAGCCAAAGGTCTCAAACTTCACGTCCTTGATCACATCGTTTTCAATGTCCAGATACATTTTCATAATGTCGCCGCACTTGGCGTTTCCCACTTCGCCCACGCCGCTGGGGTCTTTGATCTCGCCCACATTCCGGGGATGCATGAAATGGTCCATTACAGTGTCGGTATACAGTGCCATGATAATTGCCTCCTTATTACAGCATAAACGGCTTCTTGCCGCTGACCAGGTCTTTCCACATGGGGCTCATATTGCGCAGGTACTCCACAATCTTGGGGACCTCCCGCAAAATGATGTCCACTTCCTCCTCCGTGTTCCACTCGCACAGGCTCAGCCGCAGGGACCCGTGAGCCACCTCGTGGGGCCGGCCGATGGCCAGCAGCACATGGCTGGGGTCCAGGGACCCGGAGGTGCAGGCGCTGCCGGAGCTGGCGCAAATGCCCTTGGCATCCAGCAGAAGCAGCAGACTCTCTCCCTCAATGCCCTCAAAGCAGAAGTTTACATTGCCGGGCAGGCGGTGTACCGGATCGCCGTTGAGGGCGGAATGGGGAATTTTGGACAGGCCCGCGATGAGCTTGTCCCGAAGGGCGGAGACCTTGGCGGCATTCTCGTCGATATGGTCGCAGGCCTCCTGCAGGGCCGCCGCCATGCCCACGATGGCCGGGAGATTTTCCGTGCCGGCCCGCTTGCCCCGCTCCTGGGCGCCGCCCTCGATGATGTTCACCAGCGGGATACCCTTGCGGGCGTACAGCACGCCGGAGCCCTTGGGCCCGTGGAACTTGTGGCCGGAGAGGGAGAGCATGTCGATGTTCTGCGCCCGGACATCAATGTGCAGGTGTCCCGCCGCCTGCACGGCGTCCGTGTGGAACAGGACTCCCTTTTCCTTGCACACCGCGCCGATCTCCGGGATGGGCAGAATGGAGCCGATCTCGTTGTTGGCGTACATAATGGTCACCAGGGCGGTGTCGGGACGGATGGCCGCAGCCACCTGCTCCGGGGTAATGGTGCCTGTGGTGCCCACAGGCAGCAGCTCCACCTCAAAGCCCTCTTTTTCCAGCTTCTTCAGGGTGTGCAGCACGGCGTGATGCTCAAAGGCGGTGGAGAGGATGTGCTTCTTGCCCTTCAGGGCACCAAACCGGGCAGCGGAGATAATGGCCTGGTTGTCGGCCTCGCTGCCGCCGGAGGTGAAGATGATCTCCTTGGGGTCGCAGCCCAGGCACCGGGCCACGGTCTCCCGGGCGCACTGGAGCGCCTCGTTGGCTCGCTGCCCCACGGTGTGCAGGCTGGAGGGGTTGCCGTAGTTGCCCTGCAGGCAGGGGAGCATGGCGGCCACGGCGGTGTCGCTCATTCTTGTGGTGGCGGCGTTATCGGTATAAATGGTCATACGCTGGTCCTCCTGGTATGAAAAACTAAAGCCTACTTATTAGGTATGTTTACAATACCCCTAAAAGCATACTTTGTCAATAGGTTTTTGTAAAATATTTTGAATGCCTCTTGTATTTTTTCCGGCGCTGTGCTAACCTAAACATAAGAATTATCGGAAAAAGTTTCGGACCGCAAACCCCTTTGGCATAAAATCCGAAGCTTTTTCGCCGGACGCAAGCATAATGAAAAGACGGAGTGTGCCTATATGGAAATTCAGAAATCCTCGGAGGACTATTTGGAAACCATGCTGATGATGCAGAAGAAGCACGGCTTCATCCGCTCCATCGATGTGGCGGAGCATTTGGGCGTCACCAAGCCCAGCGTCAGCTATGCCACCAAGCGCCTGCGGGAAAACGGCTACATCACCATGGATAAAACCGGCCTTATCACCTTAGAGCCCAGCGGCCTGGCCATTGCCCAGGAGATGCTGGACCGGCACCGGACCCTCACCGATTTCCTGGTCCGCCTGGGTGTAGACCGGGACACGGCGGAAACCGACGCCTGCAAGATCGAGCACGACATCAGCCCCCAGACCTTTGCGGCCATCTGCCGCCACGCCCAGGCCCATAAGGACTGAATCATCACATAAGCGGAAGGACCGACCCCGGAAATGGGGCCGGTCCTTTTATTATATAGCGTTATTCTGTTTCGGGAGGCACGGGCTTCTCGTCATCCTCCGCAGGCCGGGAGCGGACAAAGTCCTGCACCAGCACATAGACCACCGAGCATATCGGCACGCCCAGGAGCATCCCCGCAATGCCGAAAGCACCGCCGCCGATGGTCACCGCCGCCAGGACCCACAGCCCCGGCAGGCCCACGGACTTGCCCACCACCCTGGGATAGATGAGGTTTCCCTCCACCTGCTGCAAGATCAGCAGGAAGATAAGGAAGGTCAGGGCCTTGATGGGGCTCACAAATACAATAAGGAACGCCCCGGTGGCCGCGCCGATCCACGCGCCGAAAATAGGGATAAGGGAGGTAAAGCAGATGATCACCGACACCGGCAGCGCATAGGGCAGGCGCAATATCAGCATACCCATGCAGCACAGGGTGCCCAGGATGAACGCCTCCGTCACCTGCCCCGTGACAAAGCTGGAGAAGGCGTTGTTGGTGATCTTCAAAATATGCATGGTGCGCTTTCCGGCCTTTTGGGGAATGGCCGCCAGCAGCAGGCGCTTACTCTGGGCCAGCAGCTTTTCCTTCTGGGCTAGCAGGTACACGGAGAATACCAGCGCCAGCAGGAAATTCACCAGCGCCCCCAGGATGGAGGTGGTGATATCCAGGGTGGTGTTCACCACATTGTCGCCGTTGTTGGTGAGGAAGTCCTTCAGCACCTTGGTGGCGTTGTCGGCGTTCATAGACAGCTCCGGCAATGTGACGCCCCGCTCCGCCGCAAAGGCTATGACCCCGTTCCACCAGCTCTGAAGCTGATCCACATAGACGGGCACATTGGCCACCAGCGTGGCCCCGGCCTCCTCCAGACGGGGGATGAGAATGAAGATAATGGCGAAGATGATGCCCAAAAACAGCAGCATGGTCAGCGTCAGGCAGATGGGGCGCTTCAGCTTTCCCCGCCATATATCCGGCGCCTTGGCCAAGGCCTTGTCCCACAGCCGCTCCACCACCTTCAGCAGCAGGTTTACCACATAGGCGACGCAGATGCCCAGCAGCAGCGGCGCCAGCAAGGAGAAGAAGCTGTCCACCACTGCGCTCAGGGCCGAGAGATTATTCAGCCCCCAGTACAGCAGGATGGCGCAGAGCACCAGCAGTAAAATGCACTTAAAATTCCTCTTATTCAGCTCCAAATGGAACCCACCCTTCTCCGAAATTGCACCGAAATGCACCTAATTATCCCTATTATACCATAGCATCTGTGAAGATTCTATGTAGAAAAAGGAAATTTTCCGTGCCGATCCCATAAAAAGCGCGGCGCCCCCGGAGGCCGAAGCCGCCGGGAGCGCCGCTATAGGGGAAAAGGGGAGAGCAAATGAAAACGGATTACGAAACAGTCGCCTGCGCGCTTCATCTCCGGCAGATACTATTCCTCCATCTATATTATATTCCATATTATGGGAAATAACAATGTTCCTTTCCCCCCGCATGAAGAGAGGGCATTTGCGCCTGCAGGCGGCCTCAGTCGCTGAACAGGGTGTCCAGGACCTGCTCCCGGGTAATGCCGCCAAAGAGGTCCGCCACCGGATAGCGCTCCAGCACCCGGCAGACCTCCTCCCGGCGGAAGGGCGTACCCAGCAGGGCCTTTGTCAGCGGCTCCAGGCTGCTGACAGACAGGAAATCCCCGTGGAAGATCACATCCGTAATAAGGCCCCGGGACACGGACACGCCCACCTCCAGGCAGCCGCCGTCCCAGTAGCGCTTGGCGGTCATATCGAACCGGGGGGAGCGGCCATAGTTCCACTCCCAGGTGTCGTATTTCTCCGCCTTCAGCGCATCCACCTGGGCCAGCTCCTGGGCTGTCAGGGCGTCGAACACCATACCGCTGCCGGCCAGAGTTTCCTTCAGATAAGCCCAGAAGGCGGGCATATCCATATCCTGCTTCAAAAAGCTGCGGATATTGCCGATGCGGCTGCGGACGGACTTGGTGCTCTTGGAGCGGAACTTCTCCGGGTCCACCTGCAGGGCCCCGGCCACCATGTCCGCATTGGCGTCAAAGAGCAGGGTGCCGTGGTGGAGGATACGGTCTCCCCACAGCCGCTGGGCCGTGCCGGAGACCTTGCGCCCCTCCACCAAAATATCGTTGCGGCCGGAGGCCTCCGCCTGCAGGCCCAGGCCCTGCAGCGCCTCCACTACCGGCTGCGTAAACCGGGCCATGCTTAAGGCGGCCCTGTCTCCGGCGTCGGTGATGAAGGAATAATTCAGATTCCCCAGGTCATGGTAGACCGCGCCGCCGCCGGTGCTGCGGCGCACCACATGGATGTGATGGGCCTCCACGAAGGGGCGGTTGATCTCCGCCTCGGTATTCTGGTTCTGCCCCACCACGATGGTGTTGTCGTTCTGCCAGAGCAGAAGATAGTCGCCCCGGGTGCGGTGGGTCAGCACATATTCCTCAAAGGCAAGATTATAATACGGGTCCCGGGAGCCCGTTTCCAAATAGTGTACGGCGTGCTGCATGCGGTGTCCTCCTGTCGGTGAAAAAATCCCTCCGAGAGTGAGAGAGGAGAGCTCTCGGAGGGATAGAGTAAAGCGAACTCAGTTTTTGGTATGAATGGCGCGCTTTTCGGCGTTCAGCGCCGCCTCGCGCATGGTCTCCGTGACGGTGGGGTGGGAGTGGATGGTGTCGATGATCTCATCCAGGGTCATCTCACCCTCAATGGCCAAAGCGCCCTCAGCGATGAGGTCGGTGGCCCGGGGTCCGATGATGTGCATACCCAAAATCTCGCCGTACTCGGCCCCGGCGATGATCTTCACCAGGCCCTCGCCGCCGTTGAGGATCAGAGCCTTGCCGTTGGCGCTCATGGGGAACTTGCCCACCTTATAGGCAATACCCTGGGCCTTGCACTGCTCCTCGGTCAGACCCACGGAGGCCGCCTCCGGCTCCATGTACACGCAGGTGGGGTTGGTCTTTTCGCAGTAATGGGCCTCCAGGCCGCAGATATTCTCCGAGGCTACCTCGCCCATGGCGGAGGCGGTGTGGGCCAGCTGTGCATGGCCGAACACGCAGTCGCCGATGGCGTACACGCCGGGTACATTGGTCTCCATCTTGTCGTTGACCAGGATGCGGCCCTTGTCGTTGTCGATCTTTCCGGCGGCCAGGTCCAGCCCGGCGGTATTGGCCTTGCGGCCGATGGCCACCAGCACCTTCTCCGCCTCAAAGCTGACGGTCTTGCCGCTCTTATCCTTGCAGACCACCTTGGCGCCCACAGGGCTGCTCTCCACGGACTGCACAGGGCACTCCAGATGGAAGTCCATGCCCATCTTCTTCATGTGGGCTACGCCGATCTTGGTCAGGTCGCCGTCCAGCATGGGCAGCATATGGTCCATAGCCTCCACCACGGTGATCTTGGTGCCGAAGGCGGCATAGGCGCAGGCCAGCTCCAGACCGATGACGCCGCCGCCGATGACCACCATGGTCTGGGGCAGCTTCTCCAGGGACAGAGCGCCGGTGGAGTCGATGCAGTTGGGGTTTTCCTTCAGGCCGGGAATGGGAGGCTGGGCATTGACGGAGCCGGTAGCCACGATAATGGCATCGGCGGTCATGGTCTCCTTGCTGCCGTCGGCCTTGGTGACCTCCAGCTGCTTCTCGCCGGTGAACTTGGCGGTGCCGTCCACCTTCTTGACCTTGTTCATCTTCAGCAGGCCGGCCACACCGCTGGTGAGCTGCTTGCTGATGGCGTTCTTATGGGCGATGACCTGGGGGAAGTTGACCTTTACGCCCTCCACCTCCACGCCGATGTCCTTGCCCTGGGTCTTGATCTGCTCCACCAGCTCGGCGGAATGCAGCAGGCACTTGGTGGGAATGCAGCCCACATTCAGGCAGGTGCCGCCCAGGTACTGCTTCTCCACGACGGTGACCTCCGCACCCAGCTGCGCGGCGCGGATGGCAGCCACATAGCCGCCGGGGCCGCCGCCGATGACGATGACGGACTTTTTACCGCCGGCAGGAGCAGCGGCAGGCGCCGCCGGAGCCTGGGGCACAGCCGCCGCCACAGCGGCAGGCACTGCGCCGGGCACAGCCTCGCCGGCCTGACCGATCCAGGCCAGGGTACCCTTAACGGGAATGTCGTCGCCCTCCTGAGCCACCAGCTTCAGCACAACGCCGTCCTGCTCGCTGGTCAGCTCGTTGGTCAGCTTGTCGGTGGTGATCTCCGCTACCACCTCGCCGGCCTTTACGGTATCGCCCTCGTGCTTGAGCCACTTGGAAAGAGTACCCTCCTCCATGGTCAGACCCAGCTGGGGCATTTTCAGTTCATAAGCCATTTTTCTAATCCTCCCCGCTTACAGGATGATGCTCATGGGCTTCTCCAGCAGATCCCGGAGAGCCATCACGAACTTGGCGGCCACGGCGCCGTCGATGAGGCGGTGGTCATAGGTAAAGGACAGGCGCATGACCTGGTGCTTGGAGATGTTGCCCTCGTCGTCCATCACCAGCTCGTCCTCCACGGCGCACACGCCCAGAATGGCGGCGTCGGGCTGGTTGACGATGGGGGTGAAGGTCTCAATGCCGAACATACCCAGGTTGGAGACGGAGAAGGTGGAGCCCTTGTACTCGTCCGGGGTCAGCTTGTTGCCCTTGGCCCGGGAGGCCAGATCCTTGGCGGCGGCGGAGAGGGCGTCCAGGCCCATGCGGTCGGCGTCGCGGATCACGGGAACGATCAGGCCCGCGTCCAGTGCCACTGCCATGCCCAAGTTTACATGGGCCCGCTGGATGATCTGGTCGCCGTCCAGGCTCACCAGCACCTCCGGGTGCTGACGCAGGCACTTGGCCGTGGCCTTGAGGATCAGATCGTTGACGGAATACTTGTTGCCCGTCTCGGCCAGGAGCATCTTGCGGAACTTCATCAGCTCCGTAACATCCACCTTGGTGTTCTGGGTAACAGGGGGGATCTCCGTGTGGGACTGCAGCATACGCTGGGCCACCACCTTGCGCATACCCGCCAGCTTGGAGACGGTGTCGCCCTCCATCAGCTCCAGCCCGGTCTTGCTCACGGGCTTGGCGGCGGGGGCGGGCTCGGCAGCCACAGGGGCCGCGGCCTTGGGTGCATTGGCGGCCGCCAGCACATCCTGCTGGCGGATACGGCCGCTGGGGCCGCTGCCTACGATACCGCTGACATCCACGCCCAGCTTGGCCGCCGTCTTGCGGGCCAGGGGGGAGATGCGGATACGGGCGCCGCCTGCGGCCACGGGAGCGGGCACAGGGGCAGCGGCAGCCGGGGCGGCGGGAGCAGCCGGGGCGGCAGGGGCAGCAGCGGCGGCGGCAGGGGCATCGCCTACGGCCTCGCCGGCCTGGCCCACATAGCACAGCAGGCCCTTCACGGGTACATCCTCGCCCTCCTGGGCTACGATCTTCAGCAAAACGCCGTCATGCTCGCTGGTGACCTCATTGGTCAGCTTGTCGGTGGTGATCTCCAGCAGCACATCGCCGGTCTTTACGGCATCGCCCTCATGCTTGATCCACTGAGAGACGGTGCCCTCCTCCATGGTCAGGCCCAACTGGGGCATACATACTTCAAAAGCCATAGTTCTCCCTCCTTACTTGTTCAGCACGCGCTTCACCGCGGCCACGATGTCCTCCGGATGGGGGAAGTTCTTGTCCTCCAGCACGGGGCTGAAGGGGGAGCAGATGTTCAGGCCGCAGACACGCTCCACCGGGGCGTCCAGCTCGTCGAACAGCTCCTCGCCGATCTGAGCGGAAAGCTCACCGGCGAAGCTGCCGCGCTTGACCTCCTCGGAGACGATGATGGCGTTGTGGGTCTTGGAAATGGTCTTTACAATGGCGTCCCAATCCAGGGGTACCAGGGTGCGCAGGTCCAGCACCTCGGCCTCAATGCCCTGCTCGGCCAGCTTGGCAGCAGCCTCCAGGGAGAAGTTTACCTCGCGGCTCCAGGTGATGATGGAAATATCCTTGCCCTCCCGCTTCACAGCGGCCTGGCCCAGAGGAATGGTGTACTCCTCCTCGGGGATCTCCTCCTTCTTGGCGTACAGCAGCTTGTGCTCCAGGAAGATAACGGGGTCATCGTCCCGAATGGCGGTTTTCAGCAGGCCCTTGGCATCCGCGGCGGAGCAGGGAGCCACCACCTTCAGGCCGGGGAAGTGGCAGAAGAAGTTCTCCAGAGACTGGGAGTGCTGGCCGGCGTTGCGGCGTCCGGCGCCCATGGGAGCCCGCAGGACCATGGGGACATTGCACTGGCCGCCGGTCATGTAGCGGATCTTGGCCGCCTGGTTAAACAGGGGGTCGGCGCACTCGGTGGCGAAGTCATCATACATCAGCTCCACCACGGGACGCAGGCCGCGCATAGCCGCGCCCACGGCCATACCTACGAAGCCCTCCTCGGAAATGGGGGTATCAATGACCCGGTTGGGGCCGAACTCCTCCAAAAAGCCCTTGGTAATGGCAAACACATTGCCCATAACGGCCATATCCTCGCCCATGATAAAGACATTTTTGTCCCGGAGCATCTCCTCGTGCAGGGCCTCACCGATGGCCTTGCTGACAGTAATCTTTTTCATCGTGCCACACACCTTTCATTGTCGCTCACATACATATCGTCCAGCACCGTGGCGGGATCGGGATACTCGGACTCGTCGGCAAACTTAACGGCCTCGGTCATCTCGGCATCCGCCGCTGCGGTGATCTCGTCCAGCTCCTCCTGGGTGGCGCCCAAAGCCAGCAAACGCTTGCCCAGCTTCATGATGCCGTCATTCTCCAGGGCGTGCTCCATGTACTCCTTGGGGCGGTACACGGCGGGGTCGCCGCAGTAATGGCCCTGATAGCGGTACACGGTGGCCTCCACCAGATAGGGGCCCTTGCCGCTGCGGGCGTGCTCCATGGCCTTCTGCATGGCCTCGTAAACCTCCGTGGGGTTGGTGCCGTCCACGATGGCATAGGGCACGCCGTAGGCCTCGGCACGGCTGGCCAGATGGGGGGTATTGGTGACCCGGTGGATCTCGGTGGACACACCGTAGCAGTTATTTTCAATGAACCACACCATGGGAAGCTGCCATGCGGCGGCCATATTCAGGGACTCGTGGAAGCTGCCCTCGTTGGTGGCGCCGTCGCCGAAGCAGCCCACGGTCACCGCGCCGTCGCCCAGGATCTTGGAGGCCAGAGCGCTGCCGGCAGAGATGGGCTGGCCGCCGCCTACGATACCGTTGGCGCCCAGGTGGTTCATCTTCTCCATGTCCGCAATGTGCATGGAGCCGCCCTTGCCCTTGCAGTAGCCGGTCTTTTTGCCGAACAGCTCGGCCATAGCCAGCTTGGGGTCAGCGCCCCGGGCAATGGCGTGGCCGTGACCACGGTGGGTGGAGGTAAAGTAGTCCTGGGGGCCGATAGCGGCGAAAGCGCCGGCCTCAGCAGCCTCCTGACCGATGCTCAGATGGATATTGCCTGCCAGCATACCCTTGGTGAAGCACTCGGCGGCCTTCTCCTCGAAGGTACGGATACGCACCATCGTGCGGTAGAACTCCAAAAGCTGCTCCTTACTGTACATTTCCTTAGTTTTCTTTTCAGCCAATGTTCTCACACCTTTCTTTAGCTGTCCCTTACGCCTGTTTGGGCGCGAACAGGGGCACTTCCAATTCGTCGTCAAATTTTCTTCCCATGACCAGTCCGCCGATCTCGGCGATGATCACATCCACGGTGAGCAGCACCTTGGTGCCCTCTACCAGGTGGCCGCCGTGGGCGTTGCCGTAGCGGTCGCTGAGGCTCATGTGTACATGGAGGTTCGTGACCCCCTGGTCATCATGGCAGATAATGCCGCTGCCGGCGGTCAGCTCAATGGGCCCCGTCAGGTGCAGCACCTCGCCGTAGCCGTAGCCGGCCTTCTTGTCCGGCAGCTCCACGGGATTGCAGTAGGCAACGCCGTCCAGACTGCCGATGGCGCTGAGGATCACGCCGTTATTGATACCGGCCCGGCGGCAGGCCTCCGTGAGGCCCTGCAGCACATCCGTGCCGGGACGCAGCCGCACGGCGATGACCCGGGTGAGATTGCCCTGGGCCATTTCCAGAATGTCATTCATGGTTATTCACTCCCTATTCCGTTAAAGCTCGATTTGCTGCATCGGTTCCGTCAGCGGCAGGACCCGCAGCCCACTGTCCGCCGCCCCACGCGGCATACGCCGCGCCATATCCTGCATATGCATCCCGTCGTCCTCCGGAAAGGGGACATGGTAGACGCACAGCGTATCCGTGTCAAAATGCCCGTGAAACAGGCGTGTATTATAATAAGCCTGGTAAAACAGGGGATTGAGGAACACCGCGTACAGGGGTGTGTCCGCCAGCCGGGAGAAGTCCTCGTGGAGATAGTCACTGTCCGCTGTGAACAGCACCCGCCGCCCGTCAAAGGTCAGTAGGTAGCACACATGGGGGACGGCCCGGTACTCCTCTCCCAGGTGGGGCACCATAAACGCCTGCACCGAAATGTCCGGCTCGATCTGTATGGCGGCCCGGTCCGTATCGCGGCACAGAGGCACACAGGGGATACCCTCCTGCCGCAGCCACCGGCTGAGCTTCTGCACCGCCGGGGACTCGTCCTTGGGATAAAACAGGCCCTTCACCCTCCGGCGCTCCAAAAGCGCCCGGACCATCTCCGGGTCAAAGTGGTCGGGATGGTAGTGGGTGAACAGCAGGTAGTCCAGCCGCTCAAAGGGCGGCTCGGCCCGAAGCATGGCCTCCCGGCAGCCGGGGGGCAGGAGGCTGAAGGGATTGTCCTTTCTGCCGAACAGCCCGTCCAGGAGCAGAGCCGTGTCCCGGTAGCGGATCAGCACGCCGGCGTTGGCCAGCAGGGTTACGCGGATGGGATAGCGGTCCATAGGTTTATTTTTCTTCGCCCACGGTCACATCCATCTTGTCCTCGTAATACTTGACCATGGCGATCTGGTCCTCGTCGATATGGCCGTTGTCGTTCATCCAGTCCATGACCCGCAGCACCACATCGGTCATAGGCGTATCCACGCCCATGTGATGGGCAAAGTGCTTGGCATTGAGGATGTCCTTGCGGTGAACGGCTACCCGGGCGCCGGGCTCGAAGTCGCGCTTGATGAGCTTGGGCACCTTGTTTTCATACACGGGGCCGCCGGCAAATCCGCCACGGGTGGCCTCGAAGGTGGTCTGCAGGTCGATGCCCGCCTTGGCGGCGAAGGCATAGGCCTCGGCGATGACCACCATGTAGGCCCCGGCCACCATGTTATTCACCAGCTTGGTGACGCTGCCGCTGCCGCTGCCGCCGGTGTAAACGGGATGGCCCATGCACTCCAGCAGGGGCTTTACGCTCTCAAACACTTCCTTGTCGCCGCCGGTCATAATGGCCAGGGTGCCGGCAATGGCCATGGGATTGCCGCCGCTGATGGGGGAATCCAGCAGGTACATACCCGCTTCCTTGACGGTTTTATACAGGTCCTGGATGATGTCGGGGGCGGTGGAGCTGAGGTCAATGATGATATTGCCCCGCTTGCCGTAGCGCACGGCATCCTCCACGGACTTGCGGATAATGGCGTGGGTGGGCAGGATCTGCATGATGATGTCACACTGCTTATAAATATCCGTCTGCTCCTTCACCGGCGTACCGCCTGCGGCGGCGAACTCGTCCAGGCGACTCTGGGCCACATCAAAGCCCAGCACCTCACAGCCGCTCTTTTTAACCAGATTTTTCGCCATAGGCAGTCCCATAACGCCCAGGCCCAGGAAACCGATCTTCATATACATACATCTCCTTATTGAAATACATATGGAAACTCAACAAACTCCTTATTTTTTCCCTCTGTACCTCCCGCCCCCGGAGGGGCGGGAAGCACATTGGAAACAGAAAAGGAGTGTATAGGGGGGCAATATTAAGTCCTTACTTCTTCAGCAGGGACGGCAGCCATGTGGTCAGCGGGTCCACATAGGTGATCAGCAGCAGCACCACGATGCTAATGAGCAGCAGGGGCATCAGTGCCTTCAGGGACTTACTGAGGCTGGTCTCACCGATCTGATTGCTCAGCAGCAGGCACAGGCCCACAGGAGGCGTGACCAGACCGATGCACAGGTTGAAGCTCATAACGATACCGAACATCAGGGGGTTGATGCCGTACAGGGTCAGCAGAGGCATCAGAATGGGGGTCATCATAATGATGGCGGCATTGGCCTCCATGAGCATACCGATGATGAGGAACAGCAGGTTCAGCAGCAGCAGGATCAGCACCCGGCTCTCGGTGAGGCTGGAGAAGGTGTCCAGCAGCAGGGCCGGCAGGCCGGAGGTGACCACCACATAGCTGGAGGCCTTGGACAGGCCCACCATCACCATGATGGTGGCGGTGGAAACGGAGGCCTCCACAAAGGAGGAGGGCAGCTCGCTCCACTTGGTGTCCTTGTAGACGAACAGGCTCACGATCAGGGCGTACACCACGGCCACGGCAGCGGCCTCGGTGGCGGTGAAGATACCGCCGAAGATACCGCCCAGAATGATAATGGGCATCAGCAGGGCCCAGATGCTGCTCTTGAAGGTCTTGGCCACCTCCTTGGCAGGCATCTTCTCGTGGGCGGGGAGGTTATGGCGCTTTGCATATACCAGGGCGTAGCCCATGAGGCACACCACCAGCAGCAGGCCGGGGATCACGGAGCCGATAAACAGCTTGGACACCGACACATTGGTGATGGAGGCGTACACGATCAGGGTAATGGACGGGGGAATGATGGGGCCCAGAATGGACGAAATGGACGACACGGCCACGGCGAAGGGAGCGGGATAACCCTCCTTCTTCATGGCGGGAATGGTCAAGCCGCCGATGGCGGAGGCCGTAGCCACGCCAGAGCCGGAGATGGCGCCGAACAGGCCCGAGGCCACCACCGTTACCAGGGCCAGGCTGCCCTTAATGCGCCCGATAAGGGCGTTGGCCACATCAATGAGCTTCCCCGTAATACTGCGGGACATAAGGTTGCCCGCCAGGATAAAGAAGGGAATGGCCAGCAGGGAGGAGGAGTTCATGCCGGCAAAGAGCTTCTGGGGCAGCACCAGCATGGGCAGGTCCGCCATATTCAGAGCTATCAGGGTGCCGATGCCCAGGGAGATAAAGATGGGAATGCCCAGGAAGGACAGAAGCAGCAGCAGAATAAATACAAGCAGTCCTGCGTTCATACGGCGGTGCCTCCTTTCTTTTCGTCAGCCAGTTCCTGAATGTTCTTGAGAATGACCTCTATGGAGGTCAGCACCATCAGCGCCGTGCCGATGGGTACACAGGTATAGGGGATGGACATGGGCAGGCCCAGGCCGGCGGAGGTGTTAGGCGCGCCGCTGCGCACCAGTTCCAGAGAGAGGATGAACAGGTATACCAGGAACACCAGGCCCACCGTCGTAGCGCAGATGGTAAAGATCCGGCGCATATGGGGCTTCAGGGCGTTGAGCACAATGTCGATCTGCAGGTGGCTGTTGCGCCGCACGGCAATGGCCGCAGCCATCATCACATTGAAGATGAACAGGTAGCGCACCAGCTCCTCGCTCCAGGCCGGGGAATTGTGGAACACATACCGCATAACGACCTGGTAGAACATGATCAGCACCATGGCCGGCACGGACACGGTCAGAATGACCCTCTGGATCTTCTCCAGAATATCCAGAAATTTGGAATACGCTTTGATCACGACAATTCTCCTCCTTTCTTAGCCCTTGGCAGGATCCATGGCGGCGATGCGCTCCACCCAGTCGGCAAACTGGGGATAGTTGGTGGCGGCGAAGTCCTTAAAATGCTCGGCGAAGGCGGCGTTATCCACCTCGATGATGGTCTTGCCCTCGTCCTCCAGCTCCTGCCAGGCCACGGCATCCTTGTCCGCCTGCTGCTCACTGATGGCCCGGCCCGCAAACTCGGCGGCCTCCAGGGTGGCCTTCTGAATGTCGGCGGGCAGGCTCTCGAAGTACTTCTTGTCCATGATCACCACATTGCAGCCGTAGACATGGTTGGTCTTGATCCAGTAGTTGCACACCTCGTCAAAGGCGTAGTTCACGGAGTCCACCACGGGGTTTTCCTGGCCGTCCACGGTTTTCTGCTGCAGAGCGGTGTAAACCTCGTTCATAGGCACCGGGGTGGGGTTGGCTCCCGCCCACTGCCAGGTCTTCAGATACATCTCCAGGTTGGGAGCACGGAGCTTGAAGCCCTTGAAGTCGGCAATGGTTTTCAGCTCCTTGGTGGCGCACACCACACGGGGACCGCGGTAGGAAGCGCCCATGAGCTTGAAGCCGGCGTCATCGCCTACGGCGTCCTTGATCTCCTGACCCAGATCGCTGTACCATACATTCATAAAGTGATCGTAGCTGCTGAACATATAAGGCATAGCCTCAATGTTGGCCAGGGGGGTAAAGGTAGCCAGCGTACCGATGGACTCGCACATCACATCAGCCACACCTGCGTACATGCCCTCCAGCACCTCTGCCGTGGTGCCCAGCTGGGCGCCGCCGTACAGGTCTACCTGCACCCGGCCATCGGTCAGCTCCTTGATCTTCTGGGCAAAGAGAACGCCTGTGTCATAGGCATTGTCGCCCTCGGTGGAGTTCAGCGCCATTTTCCAGCGGTATTCCACCTCGTCGTCGTTTGCGGTGTTTGCGCAGCCCGATAACAGGCCCGCCAGCATCAAGCCCGCCAGCACCGCTGCCATCAGCTTTTTCATACGATTCCTCCTAACTCTCAAAGTTTCTCAAATTCGCTCTCAAAAAGATGGTAATTTGGTCATACCATCTAACCACGATACCAAAATACCACCTTTTTCGACCCTCGTCAATCCGCAATTAAAGCCGAATTTTGAGGATGGGAATTGTCTATTGTGTATAAAAAATTTCCAATAAATTTATTAAAGCGAAAAAAGAGGGGATATATCCCTTTTCACAGGGTATATCCTCCTCTTTTTCTTGTCGGGAAATTAATTTCTCAGGCTTCCTCCGGCACAGGGGCCTCCTCCTCGCCGCTGTCCCGGGCGGGATAGCACAGGGCGTATCGGGAAACGACGTTCAGGTGCCGGATCATCGCCTCCTGGGCCTCTGCCGCATTTCGGTTCTTTACGGCCATGTAGATCTCGTGGTGGGTCTGCTGGGTCAGCTCCTTGTAGCTGGGCAGGTCCCAAAACCGCATCCGCACATCGGCGATGAGATTATTCACCAGGTGAATGGTGGAGGCCAGCATGGCGTTGTGGCTGGCCACGGCCAGGGCATCGTGAAACTCCACATCGTGCATATAGTTGGCGGGGTCCTCGTCCAGGTTGCGGATGGCCTCGTCCAAAGCGGCCATGTCCTCCTCCGTGGCGCGCTCGCAGGCCAGGCCCACGATGCCCACCTCGATGACCCGGCGGAACTCGTTGAAGGGCTCCGTTCCGCCCATCTCATTGGAGCACTCGATCCAGGTGCGGGCCTTCTGAATATAGTCCGCGTCCCGCAGCAGCACCTTGCGGTTTCCCCGGCTGTCGATGGCGCCTAAAAACTCCAGAATAGCCAGGCACTCCCGCAGAGAGCCGCGGCCCACGCCCAGCATCTCCGCCAGGTCCCGCTCCGAGGGCATATCCTCGCCCACCCGGATGTGGCCGTCCTCAATGGCCTTGACCAGGGCCTGCATGATCAGCTCCGGTACCCGCGGCGCGTTATTCTGCTGTATTTTCTCGATGTGCATGGCCGTTCCTTACCCTTTCTGTTTTGCCATAACGGGGCAACATTCTTCTTGTCTGCCTATTCTACACGGAATTTTTACATAAATCAATGGTATGACCAAAAATTTTTACGCCTCCGACCCATCTTTTTCTTCCAAAAGCTATTAATATATGTAATGTATAGGGCGTTTTGCATCTATGTCGCTTTTGCCGGGCCCGGGGAAAATGCTATTTTTGCAACTTTTAGAGGCATTTGGCCAAAACCGAGAAAGGCGCACTTCGGCAAAATGACGAAAAGCCCCGGAACCCATGAGATTCCGGAGCTTTTGACGATGGTGCGAGTGGTGATACAGAACTTTTTGAAAAAGCCAGTAATATCAACGGTTTTCAAGGCGGACGAGTAGCAAATAACTTGTATATATCCCCTTTTCGGGCGACTGTTTTTAAGACAGCCGCCCTTTTTCTATACCTAAATTCAAGTGTTGTGATTAGGGTGCGAAAGCCTCTGTTTTTTCCTCTCTGACCGCCGCAAGCAGGCGGGCATGGATGTTTTCCTATGGATCACATCCGAGAGGCAAACCGGAGGCTTTTTTCATCGAAATCAACACTTTTCATTTTCAGAGGAAGGAGGTGCGAAGATGGCTGTATTCCGTATCGAAAAGACCAGGGATTACACGGTCATGTCAAACTATCATCTGCGGGATATGTCGCTGTCGCTGAAAGCGAAAGGGCTTTTATCTCTCATGTTGTCTCTGCCGGAGAATTGGGACTACACCATGAAGGGTCTTGCCCGTATCTGCAAGGATGGAATTGACAGCATCAGTGGTGGCATCCGGGAGCTGGAGGCGCACGGCTATCTGATCCGTGCGCGTGTCCGTGGCGCAAACGGGCAGCTCGGCTCTATCGAATACACTATTCTGGAACAACCTAAAGCGCCATCACCTACACAGGAAAAACCTATACGGGAAAATCCCGTACAGGCAAATCCAATGTTGGACGCTCCAATTCAGGAGAACCCCGCCCAATTAAATAAAGAAGAATCAAGTAACTATCCATCAAAGACAGATCTATCAATTACGCAAGGATCAAGTCCTATCCCATCAAGTCCCCCAGCCCCCGGGGAGCGGACCGGACAGGACGGGATGCGAAAGCGGGAAAGCTATCGGGCATTGATCTTAGAGAACATCGAGTATGACGTACTCTCGCAGAACGTGCAGCTTGACAAGGACCGGCTGGACGAGCTGGTGGAGCTCATGGTGGATACCGTCTGCTCCAACCGGGAGATGATCCGTATCGCCGGGGACGACTACCCCGCCGAGGTGGTGAAGTCCCGGTTCTTGAAGATCGACAGCTCCCACATCGAGTATGTGCTGGAACGGATGCGGGAGAACACCACCTATGTCCGCAATATCAAGAAATATCTGCTGGCGGCGCTGTATAACGCGCCGGTCACGATGGACAGCTATTACACATCCCTTGTCAGCCATGACCTGTACGGCAGCGGAGATCGGAGGTGAACGCCTTGCAGGAAGAAATCACGCAGAAAACCCTTGCGCTATGTGTGGAGGCCAGCAAAATGACCGCCCAGCTCTTGCAGCAGGCTATAAAGAAGGTGCTGGCAGACATGGAGAAGCACAAGAAAAATCCGCAGCTCCGGCACGGCAAGCAGACGCTCCGGCAGCTTATGAAGCACAACACCGGCGTTTCCAACATCGAGATCACAGATCAGAATATCCGGGCCTTTTCTTCCACAGCGAAGAAGTACGGCCTGGATTTTGCTTTGAAGAAGGACACTTCCGGCGAGCATACCCGTTACCTGGTGTTCTTCAAGGGTCGGGACGCCGATGTGATTACAGCGGCCTTCCGGGAGTTCTCCGCTAAAAATCTGAGCCGTGAGAAAGCACCTTCTATCCGGCACAAGCTGGAAAAGGCACAGGAGCAGTCCAAAACGCAGCACAAGGAGCAGGAGCGCGGCGAAAAGGTCAAGACCAGAGAACGGAGTGTGGAGCGATGAAGGATAAGCTCAAAAAATATCTTCTGCCGAACCTGCCGTATCTGTTCTTTGTGTATCTCTTTGATAAGCTCTGCCAGACGGTGCGGCTGGCGCCGGGGCTTGACGCTTCGGAAAAGCTACTGCATATCGGGCAGGGCTTCCAGACCGCCTTCTCCAGCTCCGCGCCCAGCTTTCACGCGCTGGATATCTGCGTCGGCATCCTCGGCGCGGTTTTTGTCCGGCTGGCGGTGTATGTCAAGGGCAAGAACGCGAAAAAGTACCGCAAGGGCATGGAATACGGCTCTGCCCGCTGGGGAGCTGAGCCATCTTCTGTTCAATCAAAGCCCGTTCCTCCGCCGTCACCGGGCAGCGAAGAACGATGGGCCGTTTCCTGTTCGCCATAGCGGATACCTCCGTTTCTCATAAGGGTTTGGGATATCCCAACAAGCAGTTTTCTCTTTTCGGGCAAGGGACCTGAAAAGAAGAAAAATCCGCAAGTGTGGCTACACTTGCTGTGCTTGCTGACTACTTCGTACCCCCGTATTCCTTCCGCTACCCATACTACAATCTGAATGGGGCCTTTTGGCCACATCTGCGGATTTTGCAAAAGAAAAACGCCATGAACTACCTGTTCATAGCGTTCCTTACACCGTATTCAATTTTCTCCCTCGCTGTCTGCTCTTGCATCCAGTAGCGCTTGCGCCGTTGCCGTAAGGATTTTGATTTCCGCATCCGTCAGCTCGTCCAACAGCGTTTCAAACTGCATACGCTCCGTAGACTTGCCCTCCATAGCTTCGCCATGAAGAATCTGATCCACGGAGATATGATACCGGGACATCAGCTCTAAGAATACCTGTACGCTGGGATGCTGTCCCTTATTCTCGATGTTGGCGAGATAGCGCGGCGAAATAAACAGCGCATCAGCTGCCTTATTCCGGGATTCTTTCTGCTTTGTGCGCCCGGCTTTGATTGCTGCGCCATACGGCTTGAAGTCGATTTTCGCAACAGGCCGCTTATCTTTCTTCGTTCTTTTAGACATATCCATTCACCCTACTACATTCTACTGTTCACCTCGTTTTCAAGGATATGCCTTATTGGTTCATTGTGTTAGCTTAAATACTTCCTATTATTCACATTCGGTCTATTGCTATTATTCGTTTGACCGTATATAATATATTATGGTAGGTTTTGAACAGAAAGGACGGGTGCTTGTATGGACTATGTATCTTGTGCGGAAGTGGCGGCAAAATGGGGCATTTCCGAAAGACGGGTGCAGAAACTTTGCGAGGGTGAGCGCATACCCGGCGCGGTAAAGTTCAGCCGCATTTGGTTGATACCCAAAGACGCGGAAAAGCCTGTTGACGGGAGAAGAATAGACAGTAAGATAATTGATAAATAGTTGAAAAATGAGCACTACACTTAATTGTTAGGAGGTGTGTAAAGTGGGAGCAAAAATCTTAATCGCTGACGATGAAAGCGACATTGTTTCTATGCTCGGCAGCTTTTTTGAAAGCAAGGGCTTTCGTGTCCTGCCCGCTTTCAATGGTGCAGAAGCACTAAAGCAAGTGGAAAAACAACCGGATATTATTTTGCTTGACATCAATATGCCCGGAAAAGACGGGTTAGAAGTTTGCAAGCGTATCCGCGATCACATATCCTGCCCGATCCTTTTTCTGACTGCTCGAATCGAAGATACAGATAAGGTAAAAGGCTTTACTGTTGGCGGCGATGATTACATTGTGAAGCCCTTTTCACTTATGGAACTTGAAGCGCGGGTGCGCGCTCATCTGCGCCGGGAAGCACGACACAATTTTGAAGCACAAGTCAAGTTTTCCGGTGATTTGACGATTGACTATTCAGAACATTGCTTGTTCTTTGGCGATAAGCGTGTCGGTCTTGCAAAAAAGGAATTTGATATTGTGGAACTGCTTTCTCAAAATCCAGGACAGATCTTTGATAAAGAACGGATATATGAGCGTATTTGGGGTTATGACAGCGAGGGCGACAGCAGCGTTGTGGCAGAGCATATCCGCAGAATACGATCCAAAATCGCGGCATATACCGACCGCATATATATTGAAACGGTTTGGGGGTGTGGATACAAATGGGTCAAGTAAATTGCCGCAAGCACTATTTATCTCTCCGAAAAAGCCTTGTTCTCTATATAATTGCCTTTGTTGTACTCGCAGTCTTTCTATCCGTAACGACTTTTTCAATCTGTGGTAGTGCTGCCGAAGGTATCAGAGCATCTTATCCCCCGTCCGGCGAAAAATATTATTTGACAAATGAACAGGGGGAACAGTTGGGCGACGGCGCTTACATCGGGACAGTGCCCGTCCCGATGTCTAAAGAGGACGAGCGTACCATTGCGCTACTGGAGAAACTTCCCATTGTTGCAACTCCTATCTATTCTGCATTCTGTATTATCGCTGCTGCGCTGCTGTTTTACAGAAACAGGCTGAAAAAGCCGCTTGTGGAACTGCGGACTGCTTCTGAAAAAATAGCGAACAATGACTTGGACTTTTCAATCGACTATGATAACAACGATGAATTGGGGCAGCTTTGCGCGTCCTTTGAAATCATGCGGACAACCCTTGCGGACAATTTCTCTAAAATGTGGCGGCAAGTTGAAGAACGAAAAGCACTCAACGCCGCTTTTGCTCACGATTTGCGTACCCCTCTAACAGTACTAAAAGGCTATAATGAAATGCTGCAAGCCAGCGAAAATCCTCAAACACAAGAAACCGCCGCCATAATGGGCAAACATATCTCCCGTATGGAAAGCTATGTGAGCAGTATGAGCAATCTTAGGCGCATGGAAGATGCGCAGCCGGAGTACAAGTTGATAGACTTGCAGACAGTGGCATCTTCTTTGTATGACAGCGCAAAAATCGTATGTGCGAAAAACGGAAAAGAATTGATTTTACAAAATGACATGCCTGTTTCGCAGTTATCCCTTGATGGGGCCTTTGTTTCACAGGTCAGCAATAACCTGATCTCCAACGCGGTTCGGTATGCCCGGACTGCGGTGACAATCTCTTTTGCCTTGCGTGACAATGGTCTGCTGCTTTCCGTATCGGATGATGGAAAGGGGTTTGACAAAAACGGTCTGCAAAAAGCCACCAGTCCATATTACACAGAGGAAAGCAACCATTCCGAGCACTTTGGACTTGGGCTGTATATTTGCAAGCTGCTTTGTGAACACCACAACGGCTATTTGAAGATCGAAAATACTGCATCCGGGGCAAAGGTATCCGCCTACTTCAAATCTCCTGCCTTGTAGATAAAAAGTAGATATTTTCCCTCTATACTCTCCATGAAAACACATGGAGAGTATTTTTTTGCTCCCTATGGAGAAAGGGGCTTTTTATGGAATTAAAAACGATCGGACTGACAAAAAAGTTCGGTTCCAAAACCGCCGTGGACAATTTGAATATTACCTTAACAAATGGCGTCTACGGCTTACTGGGTGCAAATGGCGCAGGGAAAACAACGCTTATGCGTCTGCTCTGCAATATCCAAAATCCTACTTCCGGGAAAATTCTGCTGAACGGGAAAAACATTGTGGGGCTGGGTGAACGCTATCGCAATCTTTTGGGCTACTTGCCCCAGCACTTCGGATATTACCCGGATTTTTCAGCGTTTGACTTTCTGCTCTATGTTTCTGCCCTAAAAGGATTGGACGAGAAGGCGGCGCGGAAGAAGTCAAAGGAGCTGCTGGAAGCAGTAGACTTATCGAGAGAAAGTAAGCACAAAATCAAAACCTTTTCCGGGGGCATGAAGCAGCGTTTGGGGATTGCACAGGCCATGCTCAATGACCCCCATATTTTGATTTTAGACGAGCCGACGGCGGGGCTTGACCCGAAAGAACGCGTCCGTTTCCGCAATTTGATCAGCGCCTTTTCCAAAGACCGCATTGTGATCCTGTCTACGCATATTGTTTCCGATGTGGAGTTTATTGCGGAGGAAATCATCATGATGAAATCCGGGCAAATCATTCACTTTGGAAATCCGCAGGAGATCACTTCTGAAATCGACGGCCAAGTGTGGGAATGTACGGTTCCGACTGCCTATGCGGAAAAATACGCGGCTGCCTACAACACAAGCAACTTGCGAAACACCAGCGAAAACCAGACAATTTTACGGATCATTGGAGATCGTCCGCCGATGGAAAATGCAGTAAGGGTGCAGCCTACTTTGGAAGATTTGTACCTGTTCTATTTCAAAGGGGGCTGTGAAGAATGAAAAAACTGATTCTTTTTGAACTGCGGAAAGTGTTTTCAAAGCGTTTGGCGCTCATCGCTCTAATTGGAATTATCCTGTTCTCTGCCTTGCTATCCTTTTCCACCTTTCAAAACAAATATGCTTTTGACGGTGTAAGTGCGGAAGGTTCAGGTAAAACGGCAGTAGAAATCGACAAGGGAATTGCCGCGAAATACGAGGGAATATTGACCGACGAAAAAGTACAGCAAATGATGAATGACTTTGCGCCGACCCATGATCTGCATGGCCTCAATGCGATATACTCGTATCAAAACGCTACACAATCCGCCGCCTTTTCCCGATTTTCTGATAAAGAGGGAAATTGGAACGGATTAAGTGTTTCAGATGTGTTCGGTAATGAAGAAATCAAAATTGGCTATGTGGACGGTTGGCTTTCCACCAGCCAAAACATGGTGCGGGTTTTTGTTGCACTTGCTCTTGTGGTTATCATCATGCTTGCTCCGATTTTCTCCGGCGAGTATGAAGGTGTTGACAATATCATATTGACAAGTAAATACGGCAAAACCAAATGTGCTACTGCAAAGGTAGCAGCAGGTATTCTTACCGCCATTCTCACTACCACGCTGATTGCAGCATTTAACCTGCTTCTTGCTTTTGTTTTTTATGGAACAGAAGGGTTGGATTGCAGTATTCTATTTGCCCCCAGTGACTATGTGGAAGCGTTTATCCCTTTTAATATCACCTGCGGTACGCTGCTCAAATATCAAATTCTGCTGGCATTTACCTGTACGCTTAGCGTTACGGGAATTACACTGTTCCTATCTGCAATCAGTAAAAATCAGATTGTAGCTTTGGTTGCGGCGATGGCAATTTTTCTTTTTCCCGTTTTGCTGCCGATCACCGAAGTAAATCCATTGTTCCGATTGGTTGGACTTCTTCCGATCTATCATGTACTGGCCATTTCGCTCCTGTCGGTGGAACAAATGAGTAACGGGATGCTGTATGCGATATGGGCAATCCCGGCAGCACTGCTCTTTTGGGGAGTTGGTGCAGGTATCTCTCGCCGTGTATTTGCAAAGCATCAAGTTTTATAAATCATTCGCACAGAGCCGCTAACAGCAGATTTGCGCGAAATAAAAAACGGCGGCTTTAATACGAAATCAAAGCCGCCGTTTTCTTTTCGAAAAATAAGAATACGGGGGGTGTGTTAAAGTCGCCCTTTTTTAAGGACACGGCGGTATCTGGGAGGTATTGCCGTGTCCTTTTTGCTTTTTCGCAACGTCCATGATCTGCACCAGTTAAAAAAAGCGTAGCCCCTCCATCGGACTATTCCGGCTATGAGTATGAACACAGAAATCATGTAAATAGATTTTATAATTCTTCTGCGCCTGTCTGCGTTTTGCAGACAGGCGCTTTTTGTCGTTATCGGGGATGTTTCTACTGTCCCCGCGCTCCGCCCTTTGCCTGATCCGGCCACCCACCCGATCAGGACGAAAGGAGCGCACAAATGAGCGACAGAAAAAATAATTTTGATTTTTCCCGGCAGAGCTGGCCAAAACAGCCTTCCGCAGAACGAGTAGTGGGCGAAAGGGGAAGAAAAGAACTGCCTCCCGGCACGAAGGGAGGTGAGAACATGAAACCTGATCGCCACGCCGAACACAAGCAGCACGCCTTTGACAGCTTTTGCAAAAAGGTCTTGAAGTGCGAGGCCTGCAATGGCTATCGAGAGATCAGCCGCAGGAAGAAGCACAGCATCCCTTTCAGCGAACTGCCGGAGGACGCAATGGAGCAGCTTGCGGCCTATGACCGTTATCCCTGGGAGTACAACACCTTCATTCTTGGCGGTGATGTGATCCTGATCGAAAACGATCTGCTGGCCGATGCGCTGAACGCCTTGCCTCAGGACAACCGGGATATCCTTCTGATGTACTGGTTCCTGGAAATGGCGGACCGTGAGATCGCGGAGCGTATGAACCTGGCCCGCAGGACGATCAACAACCGCAGGCTGAAATCCTATCGGCTGCTGAAAGAGCTGATGGGAGGTGATACGGATGCGTGACACCGCAGCTTCCCGGAATAATCTTCTTCCTTATCCGGTCATTACCGCCGCTGTCCAGGGCGACCCTGACGCGGTAAACCGTGTGATCGGCCACTACTCCGGCTACATAGCGGCGCTTTCCACAAGGACAAGCTATGATCCTCAGGGCTGTCCTCATTCTCAGGTGGACGATGATCTGCGCCGCAGACTGGAAACGAAGCTGATTATTGCGATTCTGGATTTTGACCTGACCTGATTCAGATGACCGCCGTGCGTTCCCCTTTCCGCATGGTGTGTTCCGCACCTTGACAAAGAAAGCCCGTTGGGAGGCCAGCGCCGCAGTATAAGGCAAACGGATACATTCCTGTTTGTGCCGAGCCATACGGTCGGTGCGCCATGACCTCCATGCGGAGAGAGCGAGAAACACCAGACCGCAAAGCAAGCGTGGCAGCTTGCGGGCGATGACACACGGGCAGGGTCAAAGATACTCGCGCATTGAACGCCCACAAAGCATTGTGCGCCGCACCCATCAGCATGGGCCGGGGTTAGACTCCCGTGGAGCTGTGCCAGCAGCCGTCCGTTTTGCCTCTTTCATTGCTATCTTTATGCTTTATGAAAGGGGATTTTATCATGCAAGATAAAGCTACAAATCCCGGCAAGACCAGCAGACCAGAGAAAAATCCTCTGGATGCAAAAACGACCTATCACATTGGCAATCGGTCGTTCGTTGTTGAGCCGGTTTTCAAAGAAGAAAGCCCGGATACCCTGGGTAGCGTTCTCCTTCGCCTGATGAAGTCCGAGAGTGAAAAGCTGTAAATAGCTTTCAAACCCGGCTGACAGAGGCAGCAAATGGCGGTATAATGTGTTCGTACAAGTATATTTGCTATTCGACTGCCTTGACGGAAGGAGGACTTATGAAACAGTCGAATAACAAAAAATCCCGTGACGTGACCGCCTTTCTCTATGAAAGGCTTTCCCGTGACGATAATCTTGAAGGCGAAAGCTACAGCATCGGCAATCAAAAGAAACTGCTTGCCAAAGTCGCAAAGGAAAAGGGTTACACAAATCTGGTTCATTTTCTGGATGACGGCATTTCCGGCGTGACGATGGATCGCCCTGGTTTTGTAGAAATGATCTGCCAGTTGGAACAGGGAAAAGCCGCCGCCGTCTTTGTCAAAGACCTTTCCCGCCTGGGGCGAAACTACATTGAGGTCGGACGGCTGACGGAAGAATTTTTCCCGAACCATGATATCCGCTTGGTGGCCGTTTCGGATAACATCGACACGGCAGAGGGCGAAAATGAGCTTGCCCCGATCCGCAACCTGTTCAACGAGTGGTATGCCCGCGATATCAGCAAAAAGCGGCGCATCAGCAATAAGATCAAGGGCAATGCCGGTGAGCCGATGGGCCAGCCTCCCTATGGTTACATCAAGGACCCGAATGATCCGAAGCATTGGATCGTGGATGACGAGGCAGCCCAGGTTGTGCGCCGCGTTTACAGCATGACTTTGGAGGGGTTCGGAACAGAGCAGATTGCCGCCCAGCTTGAAAAGGACGATGTCCTGACCCCGCGGGCCTACTGGCTCACGAAGGGCATCAAACGCCCCGGCAAGGGCAAACAGCAGCCGCCTACCAAGTGGAACAGCTCCACAATAACCAAAATTCTCTCCCTGCAGGAATACTGTGGTGACATTCTCAATTTCAAAACTTATTCCAAATCCTACAAGAATAAGAAGCGAATCGACAATGACCGTGAGAATTGGGTGGTGTTCCAGGACGTCCATGAGGCGATCATCGAGCGTGCTGTGTATGAGCAGGTGCAGCAGAAGCGGGGCAAAATCCGTAAGCGCCGCACCAACAATGGAGAACACAATATGTTTTCCGGCCTGCTGGTCTGCGCTGATTGCGGCAGCAACCTTCACTTTCATTTCAATCAGGGCAATCCGGAGATCAAGTATTTCAACTGCTCCAACTACAAGGGCAACCGCGGCACCTGTACTTCTACCCATTATGTCCGTGTGGACTTCCTGGAGGAAGTGGTGCTGGGAGAGATACGGCGCTTAACGAAATTCGCCAGCCTCTATGAGGATGAGTTTGTAAAAGCGGTGATCGGACATTCTCAGCAGGCGGAACAGACAGACCGCAAGCTGAAGGAAAAAGAGCTGAAAACGCTCCTTGCCCGTGACGAAGAATTGGACGGTCTCTTTGAGCGCATCTATGAGGACAATGTTTCCGGCAAGCTCTCCGATGACCGCTTCGCAAAAATGTCCCGGCGGTATGAGGACGAGCAAAAGGAGCTGTCGGAGAAAATAAAAAAGCTCCGCTCCGAGATAGAGAATCAGAGCAGCCGTTCCATGACAACGGATATGTTTATCGGTCTTGTTCGCAAGTACACCAGAGCGAGGAAACTGACGCCCCGGATGCTGAACGAACTGGTTGAGAAGATCGAAGTGTTTAATGCTGAGAAGATCGACGGCGTTTGGGAGCAGCGGCTTCGCATCCACTATAACTGCGTCGGAACGATCGAGATCCCAACGGTACTGCCCCTGCCGATCCCGGAAGTGTCCGTAAATACAAGAAAAGGCGTAGTCGTCAACTACGCCCCCTGTGAACTCGCTGTATAAAAAGCGAGTGTTCTTACAGCTTTTCAAATGCTGTAAGAACACTCGCCATGGTGCGCGAGGCGGGACTTGAATTTAACAAAGAGAATTTTTAGGAACAAATTACATCAAATTATGTGATATTCAGTTCTGAAACTATAAAACATGGTATCAGTCAGTCCAGTTGTTTTATAGAAGATGGCCCGCTAAAGGGTCGGAATAAGGGTCAATCCCAAAGAGCATGGAAGGAGTATCACGCAATGGAAATCACTTACACAAGCCACGAGGGCTTTTACCTGCCAAATCTTACCTTACCGAGAAAAGAAGAAGCGTCCTTCGGACGCTATGGCCGTCTGCGGCTCAAGTACCTCAAGGAACATCGGAAGGTCTTATACATCAATCTATTGACCTCCGGCGAGCTGACACGGCACCTAAACGAGATAGATCGGCAGGCACGAGAGATGCTGGAACTGTTGGTAAAGCAGATGGTACAGGCGCAAGGCATCACCGAGCAACTGAAGGCAGAAGATCAGATGGAGTGGTGGCGGACACCATGCCGCTGAACTCGGCTGCGGAAGGCTCCGCCGGTGTCCTGTGATCCGCCCGGTGACAGATCGAGGGATGCACGATACCCCGTATGACCGGCGCCGCACTCTGACTGCGGCATACAGGGGTGGGATCTTGCCTCTCCCTTGATGGCTGCCGTGCCGTGCCATCTCAACGGCTTTTACAAAATTTCTTTTCTTGACCTGTGCCGAAGCAACTTCGGCGCGTTTTCTTTTCCTGCGGCATCGCGGCGATGGCAAGTGCCGCGACAAAAACGGTAAACAAAAACGCAGGAAGAATCTTCCTGCCGTTTCGGCTTCTTACGATCCTTCCTGTGTTTGCAGTATTGTTCAATTCTGATGACCGCCCGTTTTTCGGGAGGCGCATTTTGACATACTTCGGGTTCTTAATCAGAGCGAAAAGCCGTTGATAGCCTTCCACCCGTGCCTGCTCTGCTCCGACCTAAATGCTTGATGCCTTAAGTACAGGCACATCATAGCACGGCGGCAAAGCGGCGTACAGGTGGAAAATGCCGCAAGAAAACTTCTCGCAGCATAGTCATTGAATCAAATGGGCGCAGTGACCCTGATCTCAGACGGGAGCATGGTGCTCCTCAAGTACAAGCTTAACAACGTGTGCGATCCGAATCGTGTTCGGAAACCCCATTGGGGCGGTGCACAAATAACTGAATAATTCTTATATACCACAATATGTTGTGGCTGTCAATATGTAAATGTCCAAATAGCGCGTTCAGGAAAAGCGTGGGCAAAACGTAATACGCATTATCTTCGTATTAAATGCGTATTACGGAGATATTGCGTATTATGTGCGTATTAATAGCGTATTATCGCTATAGAGGCCAATCAAATCCGAATATGTAGTTCAAGTGGATAGGACACCGGACTTCAATGCCAAAGGTCTCTGACCGGGATGATTGTCCCCGTATGGAAAAATTTAGCCGGGCGTAGCAATAAATAATGTGAAAACATTATTTATTGCTAATCTCAATCTTTGAAGCACACTCCTGATACCGCTGCTTTGTGAAACGAACGAAAGTTTTTTCTGCCGTAGAGAGTTCTTCGCCGTAAGCAAGACCAAACGTATAAGATACACATGGCTCTAGCTTACACTGGACGACGTCACTGTCCAGATGCAGCGCCGCGATCGCCTCATCCTGTATCATAATGCCCATGCCGGAGTGCAGTGGAACGGAAGCGCCGGAGGAACTTCCATGATAGATGATATTGGGGTGAACATGCAGTTCATTCAATACATGGGTAAGATATTGATAGAGCACATTATTTTTCTCCGGGAGAATAAGGTTTTCACCGTTCAGCTTGGACAAAGATATCGTGTCGGAAGAAGCTAAAGGATGGACACGGGGCAGCACAGCGCACAGGCGGCGCTCGCCGGCAAAAACAAAATTTTCCGGTGTCTGTTCCCACTGAGCGCAGACCATAGTGATAAGTTTCAATCGTCCGGCCGTCAGT
>ENA-OUQG01000311-OUQG01000311.1-human-gut-metagenome-genome-assembly--contig:-NODE-311-length-30960-cov-6.222262_pt1 | contig 30960 bp, 26 predicted proteins | sample MGYA00237943_ERZ548823 | MGnify/ENA primary metagenome ERZ548823 (study PRJEB26490, sample SAMN05194731) | human gut metagenome | biome: terrestrial biome; feature: human-associated habitat; material... | reverse complement strand
ACCGATCTACCGCTTCTGCAAGACGACCGGACAGAACGGAAGAATTCTCCCGAACTCGATCATGAGACCTGCTATCGAAGAAGTATCCGGAATCAAGCTTGGACCGGCAAGACTTCCTCTGGCACCGGCTACAGAAGAGGAAATGGCAGTTACCAATGCCGTTCTGAAGGAAATCGGAAAGCTCTGATTTTCAAATAAGGCAAAAGAATAAAAGATTTCCAATACATCAAACACGACAAAAACCCATATCATTCTCCTAAGCAAAGGCGGCTGCTTCCACGGAAGCAGTCGTTTTTGCGTATGACGGGTATGTCGTCAGTCTGTGGTGAAATTCCACAAGGGGCGTAGTTGCCGACGAACCCCATAGCGACTCCCAAGGTTTGCATCGTGAGATGTAGGCGAGAAGAAGGGATAGCGAAATCGTAGCCTGACGAACAGAAACCTGATAGAAGGCATGTTTGGCGGATGAGCTGGCACAAGACAGCGAAATCCAAAAGGCAACCGTAACCCAACCGCGTAAATCAGGCAGGTAGACGAGGAAAGACGGAAGACTTAACTTTTCTCGCGGGATGATTGTTGCCGCGTGCTGATAGCGGGTAGCTGTCGTCATCCGATGCGCTAAGAAACAGCCAGAAACCGATCCTTCCCTTCACTTTGTTGTCCTGGCAACAGATTACCGTACTGATTCGCACTACGATGAGGACAGATACAAAAGAAGCCATGGCATAGAGAGCTTAAATAACGAGAGGAGCAGACCCTGACTGGCTGTCAGGATATCTGTACATCACATACTTTAATGGTAGGAGAGGAGGAACGAATATGACAGCACAAAGAGAAGAAACCAACCGGACGGATAACCGCAAGATTGCCATCATCGGCTGCGGCTTTGTGGGCTCGGCCTCTGCCTTTGCCCTGATGCAGAGCGGATTGTTTTCTGAGATTGCCCTTCTGGATGCTGATAAGAATCGGGCGGAGGGCGAGGCACTGGATATTTCTCACGGAGTTCCCTTTGCCGGAAATGTCCGCGTCTATGCGGCAGATTATGACGACATTATAGATGCGGGCATCATCGTGGTGACGGCGGGAGCGGCGCAGAAGCCGGGAGAAACGAGACTTGATCTGGTGCATAAGAACGTTTCGATTTTCCAGAGCATCATTCCGGAGCTGAAAAAAAGGAACTATCCGGGAATCCTTTTGATTGTGTCGAATCCGGTGGACATTCTGACGCTGGCGGCTCTTCGCCTATCCGGCTTTGCGGAAAACCGGGTATTCGGTTCCGGAACTGTGCTGGACACAGCCCGGCTGAAAACGGAATTGGGGAGACATCTGTCGGTGGACAGCCGGAGCGTGCACAGCTTCATCATCGGAGAGCACGGCGACAGCGAAATTGTGGCGTGGAGCAGTGCAAATGTATCCGGAGTCCCTCTCTCCAATTTCTGCGAGATGCGGGGACACCATCAGCACGAAGAGGCCATGCGGCAGATTGCGGAGAATGTGAAGAACAGCGCTTATGAGATCATTGAAAAGAAGCATGCAACCTATTACGGCATTGCGATGTCGGTTGTCCGGATCTGCCGAGCGGTGGTGATGAATGAGCGCTCGATTCTTCCGGTTTCCTCGATGATGCACGGGGAGTACGGCGTGGAAGGACTGGCTCTAAGCATGCCGGCGATTGTGGGAGCAGAGGGGGTGGAAACCCACGTGCCGATTGTTTTGAGTGAGGGAGAACAGGAATCCCTTCGCCGCTCGGCAGAAGCGCTCTCCAGAGTCGTCCGGGAGAGTGGTTTATAAGGATGTAAAAGTATTTTTCGAATGGAGCACCCGCATCCGGTCTGCGGGTGCGGAGAAGGTGGATGGAAACCAGAGCAAAAAAGCAATGGGAGAAGTTCACAAAGTGAAGAAGGAAAGTCTGGCACTTTTTTGAAGCCATGAAGGGCACAGGATGAGGTATAATTTCCCATCGAAGGCACATAGATGTTGTGTTTTGTCAAAAGAGAACTTGCATACAGGGGGAGATCATTATGGAGTCCATCGCACAGCTGCACAAGAATGAGTATCGTTGGGAGAAGGACTACTATTTTGATGTGGTGCACGACTTTTCTGCCCATTGCTTTGACTGCTGGCTCCACTGCAAGACGGACAACCGCTGTGTGTACCTGACGACAGTGAGAGATTCCATGAGCTCGGGAAGAATTCTGGAGCTTTTGAAAAAGAAGGCCCCGGAGACCATGGAGATGTTGAAGGAAAAGGTTTCAGCCTGACGAGAAGAATATCAGAGGATGATACGAATAGCGGCATGGATGCTGGCTCTGCAGATTCTGGCAGAGCCTTTTTCTGTTGCGGCAGAAAATTCAGGAACCTCTGTGCAGAATGGAGCAGGCAGGTACATCTGGCCGTGACACCAAAGGAGTTAAAGGTTCTTCTTGCCAAACAGACATAGGAGTGGTAAAAAGAGAAACGACGATTGTATACAATAATTCAAAGTGTTGCGGTTAGGCTACACGCGGAAAGGCTGGGAATCGATGAAAACATACGCGGAGATGTCGAAGGAAGAGCTCCTGAAGGAAAAGGAGTCTCTGGAGCAGCAGTTCAAAGAGGTGGAGTCCAAGGGACTGAACCTTAACATGGCGAGAGGAAAGCCGTCTGAGGCACAGCTGAATCTGTCCAACGGGCTGATGGATGTGCTCAATTCCGACAGCTATTTCAATGATGAAACCGGCACAGACTGCAGAAACTACGGAATCGGAGAAGGAATCCCGGAGGCGAAGCGCCTGATGGGAGCAATGTCCGAGGTGGATCCGGATGACATGATCATTTTCGGCAACTCTTCGCTGAATATCATGTTCGATACCGTCGCGCGTTCCTACTCACATGGTGTATGCGGAAATACTCCGTGGTGCAAGCTGGACAACTGGAAATTCCTGTGCCCGGTTCCCGGATATGACCGTCATTTCCGGATTACCGAATTCTTCGGTGCGGAGATGATCAATATTCCGATGACGCCGGACGGACCGGACATGGATCTTGTAGAGAAGTATGTCAACAACGATCCTTCCGTGAAGGGCATCTGGTGTGTTCCGAAGTATTCCAATCCGCAGGGCTACAGCTATTCAGATGAGACGGTGCGCCGTTTTGCAGCACTGACTCCTGCAGCTCCGGATTTCCGTATCTATTGGGACAATGCATATTCCATTCATCATCTGTATGATGATGCCGAGCATCAGGACGTGATTCTGGAAATTCTGGATGAATGCCGCGCGGCAGGGCATCCGGACATTGTTTACAAGTTTATTTCTACTTCGAAGGTGACCTTCCCGGGCTCCGGACTTGCGGCTCTGGCATCTTCGAAGACGAATCTGGACGACATCCGGAAGTATATGTCCGTTCAGACCATCGGTCATGACAAGCTGAATCAGCTGCGCCATGTCCGCTTCTTCGGCAACATGGCCAACATGCAGGCACATATGTCCAGACACGCGGCGATTCTTCGTCCGAAGTTTGAAGCCGTGGAGGAGATCTTCGAGAAGGAGCTCGGCGGCCTTGGAATCGGAAGCTGGACAAAGCCGAACGGAGGCTATTTTATCTCCTTCGATTCTCTGGATGGATGCGCAAAGGCAATTGTTGCGAAGTGCTCGGATGCCGGTGTCAAGCTGACTCCTGCGGGAGCAACCTTCCCTTACGGAAAGGATCCGCACGATTCCAACATCCGGATTGCACCGTCCTTCCCTCCGCTGGAGGAGCTGAAGGTGGCAGCAGATGTCTTCACGATGGCAGTCAAGCTGGTCAGCATCGACAAGCTTCTGGAGACCAGGTGATGCGGTTCCGGAGAGCAGATCATACCGCTTCGGCGAACAGATGATACAGAATAACAGAAAAGAAGCAGTACAGATTTCCGTGTAACAGGAAACTGTGCTGCTTCTTTTTTTACGGGTGCCTCTGGCGGCGCACATTTTTTATTTTAACAGGTCCATGCCGACATCATAGGAATTCCCATTCACGGCATCGATAAGCCAGGAGGCCATTGTGGCGCCGTTTTTCCAGGGAACGTAGAAATACGGCTGGCGGACTGCGGTATGAATGGTGCCCACCTGGGCCTTGGTAAACAACGGATTTACCCAGCCGTTGATGAAAAACGAGAAGGAGGGGTCAAGATCGCGAAGCCAGCGGACCATGTTCTTCAGCTGGCGGTAATACGCTCCGCGCACGCCGGCATTGGTTTTGTAGATCCTGTTGGTCATGTCGTTGTAGAACGTGGACAGAAGATAGTCATGGGTGGAGCTTGCGTAGAGCAGATGGAAACGTCCGGGGAAGGACGCAAGAAGAGCCCGGTACCAGTCATAGGTGATGTTGGGCGTCTCCAGTGGCTCCCAGACGGCAGGCTCTGCACCCCAGAAGTTGCGCGCGATGGACCTCCAGTCCCGGCAGAGAAGCTGAGCGCTGTCGGAGAAGAGGGTAACATCGGAAACCTCCGGGTACCAGCGGCTTACAATTTTTCCGGAGACGGCAGGGACGGCAAAGGCTCCAGCGGAATCTCCGGCAATCAGAAGCTTGTCCGGATTCGGGAAGAAATCCTTGCATACGGCAAGCGCTGCGTCCACGTTGGCGGCCCCGTGACAGTGGAGAATCTGCGGCTTGCCTTCCTCATCGGTATAAGGAACCTCACGGTTTCCGACGTGAAAATCACCGGTTGTATAAGGGATGACAAGGAAATTCCAGTCACGAAAGGGATTGCGCGTGGAATCCGTGTCCGTGATTCCGATGTTGATGTTCATGATCTGCGTAAAGGGACGCAGATTGTTCCAGTAGAAATTCGGTTCCCCTGCAGCGACGCGCGCACCGGTTACCGGCCTTGCGGCTGTGAAATCATTCCATGCAACGCCTCCTCCGGAGAGGAAAATAACAAGGTGTGCCGTGCTGCCCTTTCTCAGGTAGCAGTGGAATTCTGAGCCGTCGCCCGAAACAGCAGAAGACAACGGAACCTGATACCAGGTCCCGGACTCGGCCCGGTCAGTGAGGATCGGTGCCTCCTGCCGGTGCTCGATGAAGGAACCGATGGAATTCTCGACAAAGCTTCCTGCGTTGGAGGCAAGCTTCTCCGCGACCTCCCGGTTCCGTTCACGCAGCCGTTCAGCGGTTTGCTTTCCTCGTTCGCGGCGCTTAAGCGCCGCATCCCTGCTGCGCTCGTGAAGCTTTTCGACGGAGTCGGTGTGATTTCTGGATTCTTCGGACATCGCGGGCCTCCTTACGGGTTACAGACTGAACCATTTGCCGGCGGCATTCTTCAGGGCGCGGAAACGGAAAACAACAACGGCGGCGCCCAGAACCAGCAGGAGAAATGTACTTACAACGGCGGGAGCCGGGAACGGATTTCTGTCCAGACGCACCGCAATGAGCTGCAGGAAGGAGAACACAACATTCCAGAACAGGTACATCACATAGGTTTCCAGAGGGAGGCGCTTGTTTTTCCCGATGATGACCGTCGCAATTGCGATGGACAGGAAAAGGGAAGGAATCACCCAGGCAACCGACCAGCCGTGCATTCCGGTGTTCCAGTCGAAGAACAAGGTGATCAGCATCAGAAGATACAGCTGAACCACAATCATTTTCATGATGTTATTGCGAAAATACGAGGCAATCCACAGATCAGCCCAGGCGATGACGGCGGACAGTCCAAGGAGCGTGCTCCAGGCCTGCGGACCTGCAAAATACCGGACCAGCAGAAGTGACAATTCCAGAAGAATCAGAATAAATGTGCAGATCCGGAAGAAGGTAAGATTGCTGACCTTGGGCTTTGCAAGAACCGGAAACGGATTTTTCTCCGGTTCGCCCTGAAGCTGGCCCTGGCATAACGGGCAGCAGGTCTTGTGACCGCGGATATTGATTTTACATTTCGGGCAATACTGCATGGTTTATCTTCCTTTATCCGATGGCGCGCGGCTTACGGCCGCTGCATCGTAATCGTTGGTGGTCAGCTCTACCGAAAGTCCCATGCCGGTAAGCCGGCGGTAGAAGCGGAGCATGATGTCGTGATTGACGAAGCTCGTAACCGATCCGATACACAGCTTGTCTCCGTAGGTTGCAACGGTCACCTGCATGGAAGGAGCCGTCATGAAGGCGGCAAAATGATCGATGTACTCTTCGATTTCCGGGGCCATGCGGATTCGTTCCAGGTTGGAGAGCGTCGCGGTGACGCCGCTGTGAGCCCGGGAGAGATAGTAGGTCAGAACCGGCTCCTTGAGAAACAGCGGAACAACCTTGACGGCGTAGTTGCCGACGAGCTTCGTGTAGGAATTCATCGTGGCAGCGACCTTTTCCGGAGTCAGCTGATCGCCGAAGGATTTCCGGACAGCAGGGATGATACTGTCCAGAGAACCGTCATAATCCTTGGCACTGTAAGGAATGTTGATCACGCCGAAGAAATTCCTTGCGGTCTCGGACGGGAAAAACTGCCGAAGATTTACCGGAACACTGATGACCACAGGACGCTTCCGCTCCTGCACGGTCATGCCGTCCACAACGGAGGCGATGTACACCGAGGTCAGAAAAATGCCGACGGTGGTGTGGTGCTGATGGGCGAGCTCCACCACGGCTTTGGCGGAGACAATTCCCTCCAGCAGGTGATTGTGCTGATTTTCATCCTTCTCGCCCTTCAGCTGATAGGCTTTCACAGAGGTCATCTGCTTCAGCTGAGAGCTCTTCATCTTCTGGTAATAATGCGCAAATGCATCTGTGGTTTTCTCGGATGAGGAGGAGATGTCGGAGGCTGCGTCGGTAATCTCCACGTGATGTACGATGGAGAGGTAGCGCGTAATCATCTTCCGGAAGAAGACAAAAGCACCGGTGCCGTCTGCAAGGACATGAAACATCTCCAGATTGATGCGGTTTTCGTAGTAAGTGACCCGGTAGAGCAGATTCTGAAGTCCCGGAAAATAAAGCGGCGAAAGAGGCGGCTCGTGGTCCTCGGTCACGGAGGCAGTTTCATTCAGGCCATCCAGGTAATACCAGAAAAGACCCTTGCGGAGTGCACTGTTAAAGTGCGGAAATTCCACAACGGTATCCTCCAGCGCGTGCTGGAGAACATTCGGAACAGCCGGCTCCTTCAGCTCACAGACGATGCGAAAGACACGGGTGTCAAAGCCGTGGGCGGAGCAGGGGACGATGATGGCTGCATTATCAAGTTTGTACCATTTCCCGGTACGGGGAGTAGATGTTGTTTTCATTCTTCCATGATAACACAGCAGGGAAGCGTGCGCGAATCGAAGGGTCAGATCTCCTGACCGGTCTGAAGCTTGCGAAATTCGGACGGAGTAGAGCCCTTTGCCTGGCGGAATGCCTTGGAAAAGGCGGCGCTTGTCGAAAAACCGGAGCGAAGCGCAATTTCCGTGATCGGCATGCGGGGGTCGGTCAGAAGCTTTTCGGAAAGAGAGATGCGCTGGACAATCAGATACTGATGGAAGGACATATCCGTGTAGTCACGGAACAGGCGCTCAAAATAGTATTTTGAGAAACCGGCAAGAGCAGCGGCATCATCCAGAGAGATGTTCTCGGCACAATGCGACGCCAGGTAATCACAAATTTGCTGCATGGACTCATTGTGGCGCAGAATCCGGCCGCCGGAGGTATCACCCGGCTCCGGGAGAGACCTCCGGCTTCGTGAAATCAGCGTGATCATCTCCATGGCACGCGCGTAAATGGAGGCTTCTGTCAGAAGAGGACTTTGCTGATAAAGATCCCGAATGTCCAACATCATGTGGTGTACATCACGATGGATGTCCGGAAAATTCTCCGGCGTGATCAGACAGCAGGGGGACAATCGGGAGAGCGCGGTTTCCAGACCGTTGATTTCACGAAGCGGGGTCCAGTTGATCTGGAAAATAAGACGGACGCCCTGCGGTTCTGCGGGAAGATCATGGATGGTTCTTGCTCCGATGATCAGAAGGTCGCCGGGACGGAGTACATAGGTGTCATTCGGACAGATTGCGGTATAAGAACCCGAGAGAGGACACAGAATTTCCATATCATTATGCCAGTGCGACGGGTAGTGCTCGCATTCATCATTGATATAAAGGCGGACGTGGGTGTCGATTTTATGGTGAACGGTTTCCCGGGTGCCAACCAAAGTTTCAATCATAAGGTTACTCCTGCCATTAAAAGCGTTGGATGATAGCAATAAAAGAATATCGAATCTTGCTATTCAGTATCATAACGCAAAACGACGAAAATGACATAAATAATTGAAACATACAAGAAAAAGAGGGTAGAACAACGACGGACAAAGAAAACGAAAACGTAAAAATATACATTTACGACACAAATATGATGGGAAAAGTAACTAAATGTATAGCGAATCAATAGATATTAGAGCAAGAAATGACAAGTATAGGACAACTTTGACAACGATTTCAAAGCAACAAATTGCTAGGATAATTACATCAAATGTTTCATTTGTTAGTTTCACGAATGAAATACAAAACGTAGTCAGACACCATCAAGGGAGGGTACCAATGAAAAAACAGTTGGCCGTTTTACTGTCAGCAACGATGCTCACCTCGCTCCTTGCGGGATGTGCGGTTTCTACGGATACCGGAAGCGGATCCGGATCAGGCTCAGCTGCCGCTGCCACGGAGAGCACAGATGCAGCAGCTGCAGATACCACCGCTGCATCCGGAGAAGCGGAAGAGATCACCTGGATGTTCTGGGATGATCTGGAAGCAACCGAGGATCTGATTTCTCTTGGCTATAAGCAGACCATCGAGCGCTTCAATAAGGATTATGAAGGCGTTTACCACGTTACGCCGATTACCACGAATCTGGAAGAGTACTATCCGAAGCTGAACGCACTGGTTGCTTCCGGCGATGTTCCGGATGTCTTTATCGTAAGCCCCGGACCGAACCTGGATGTATATGTAGATCCCGGCGTAGCAGCTCCTCTGGATGATTATCTTGCACAGGATGGCTGGAAGGATTCCTTCTCCAGCGATGCGGTTTTCGCACAGCAGACCTATGACGGAAAGATCTACGCAGTTCCGCTGAACATTGCAGCAGCCTGCGTCTTCTACAACACCGAGATGTTTGAGAAGGCAGGAGCAAAGGTTCCGACAACGTGGGATGAGCTGATCGATGACTGCGAGAAGCTGAAGGCAGCCGGCTATACACCGGTAACCATTTCCGCAGGAACTGCATGGTGCCTGTCCATGCTGGCGGGTTACCTCTGCGATCGTGAAGGCGTTGATCTTGAAAAGGTGGAATCCGGTGCGGAGAGCTGGAAGAATGATAAGACCGTAGCAGCAGGCGAGAAGCTTCTGCAGCTGGCACAGTACTTCCAGCCCACGGCAGCAGGCGATACCAACGATGTGGCAACCGCTGCATTCTACAACGAGGAAGCTGCAATTCTGATTCAGGGCTCCTGGGCAATTGCACAGATGAACGGTTCCAATCCTGACATCGAGAGTAAGTGCGGCGTGTTCCAGTTCCCCGGAATTGAGGGCGGAAACGATGCAGGACGTATTATTGCAAAATCGGACTCTCTTGCCATGAGCTCCTCTACCAAGCATCCGGAAGCCTGCGTCGCCCTGATGAAGTATTTTACGGATGAGACGGCTCAGAAGTATACCGCAGAAGTCGGCGGAAAGATTCCGGTCACAGACGTAGAATATGATGCAGACAAGGCTCCGAAGCAGCTGGCTTATGTAATGGATGTATTCTCCAACGCATCCGCAACCTTCGGATTCTACAACGAATCTCTGGCAACCACAGAGGCGGGTTCCCAGTTCGATGACACCATGGTTTCCATGTACCTTGGCGACTACACGCCGGAGGAAGCCTTCCAGAGCCTGGAAGACTGGTACAGCGACACCAACCCGGGCGGCGTCCGCAATTAATCTCTGCGATTTGCCTGAAAAAGTATTCTGACAAACCCTGAAAAAGACAAGTAAGGACAACAGCGGGGGCGCCTGATGGGACGGCGGTCCCGCTGTTCGTTCTGAAAACTGTTATGCAATTTGTTCTGAGAAAGAAAAGGAGCGTCTATGGATAAGCTCTTACGAAATAAAAAAGCAATTGCTCTGTTTGTGGGCCCGGGACTGATTCTGTTCACGGTGGTCCTGTTCATACCGATTTGTCAGTCCGTTTATTACTCCTTCTGTGATTACAATGCACTGACTCCGCCGAAATGGATCGGACTTCAGAATTATAAGCAGCTTCTGAAGGATTCCACCATGAAGATTGCTCTGAAGAATTCGCTGTTTTTTCTGATTTTCTCCTGTGTTTCGCAGCTTCTGATGGGACTGATTCTGGCGGGACTTCTGACGAATATCCCGAAGGGGAAGAACCTCTTCAAGAACGTGATTTATCTTCCCTGCGTTCTGTCCTCTGCAGCACTTGGCCTTCTGTGGATGTTCATTTTCAGCCCGAAGCTCGGAATCAACCAGCTTCTTCAGAAGATGGGGCTGGAGGGGCCGCTCTGGCTGATGGATACGAAGGGCTTTATCATTCTGCCGATGTGGGTGATTGCATTCGTGGCGCTCTGGCAGTACGTCGGTCAGTCCATGATGCTGTATATGGCGCAGATTTCCGGAATTGACAAATCCCTGTATGAGGCATCCTATATTGACGGCTGTACGAAAATACAGACCTTCCGGCATATCACGCTTCCCCTGATCAAGCCGATGGTCGGAACGGCGATGAGCCTGAATGCGATCGGCTCGCTGAAATTCTTTGATCTGATTTTCAACATGACCGAGGGCGGCCCGAACCACAAAACAGAGGTTCTGGCGACGCACCTGTATACACAGGGCTTTAAGTATTTCAAATACGGATATGCCAGTGCGATTGGTGTGGTTCTGCTGGTGCTGTGTCTGTTGATGACCTTTATCATCAACAAGGTATTCAAGGATGACAATACATAAAAGGAGGGAGACGGATATGAGAAAAACAGCTGTATTACAGGCCGGCTCCGCCGGAGAAAAGAAAATAAAGAAGCAGAAGGAGAAAATCCGCTGGACACCGGCACTGGTCCTGATTTATCTCTTCCTGATTCTGATGTTGGTGCTTTATCTGGCACCGCTTCTTTGGACCTTTATGGTGTCCTTTAAATCAAATGCCGAAATATTTACGGCACCGTTTGCACTTCCGCAGGTCATTCAGCTTGGCAATTATATCGTGGCCTGGACAGCGGGGCATCTGGGAACGGCGACGATGAATTCATTCATCGTCTGCATCATCACGCTGATCCTGTCCATGGTTTTGGGAGCCATGATCTCCTTTGCCATCGGCGTGATGCGCTGGAAGGCAGCAGGCGCGGTGCTGACCTACTTTATGACCGGCATGATGATCCCGGTTCACTGCGTACTGATTCCTCTGTTCACGAGATTTGCAAAAATCGGCTTATCCAACAGCCTGACAGGACTGGTCCTGCCGTATCTGACCTTCTCGCTGCCGATTACGATTTTCATCATGACCGGATTCTTCCGGAGTATGCCGCACGAGCTGATTGAATCCGCCTGCATCGACGGTGCGAATATCTACCAGATTTTTGTCAAGGTTGCCCTCCCGTTGGCAAGAACGGGCTTCTTCGTAACCGGTCTGATGACCTTTGTCGGCAACTGGAATGAGCTGCTCCTTGCGATGGTCTTTATCTCAGACGATGCGAAGAAGACGCTTCCGGTGTCTCTGTCGAAATTCGTAGGTCCCTATAACACGAATTATTCCCAGATGTTTGCTGCAATTATTCTGGCGATCATCCCGACCATTGTCGTGTATTGCTGCTTCAGCAACCAGATTGTTGACGGTCTGACGGCAGGAGCGGTAAAGGGTTAAAAAGTGAAGGCTTCGGGAGCACGAAACGAGTAGTGAAGCAGCGGTTTCGATGTTAGAATATAACAACAGAAACCGCTTTTTTGATGCGGCAAAACAGCCTATCAGGAGGAAACCAATGAAAATTTATCAGGTAACAGATCCCGAATTTGCAGAATATGGAAAGGTAGTCACCGGCTATGATGTTCAGCCGATTGTGGACGCTCTGAAGGAGCACACACCGCTTCCGGAGGGAACCGATTATGTGGCAGAGGAGCCTGCCCTTCAGAATCTTGAGGCCAGCAAGGCGATCGCTCCGTCTCTGTTCGGCGGACTTCCGGCTCAGTTCGGCTGGTGCAACGGACACAACACCAAACTCAACTGTGTGGAGTATCACCGCAGCAGCGAGTTCAACCTCGGCACAGAGGATTTCATTCTCCTTCTCGGCAGAGAGTGCGATATCACAAAGGACTGGAAGCTTGACACCGACACCATCAAGGCGTTCAAGGTCCCGGCAGGTGTTCTGGTTGAGGTCTATGCTACCTCTCTTCATTATGCTCCCTGCCATGCAGATGCATCCAAGGGCTTCAAGGTACTGGTTGCTCTTCCGCAGGGAACCAACGTCGGAACCTGTGAGACAGAAGGAAAGAGCGGAGAGGACAAGCTCCTTCGCATGACCAACAAGTGGCTGCTTGCACATCCGGAAGCTCCGGAGGCAAAGGACGGTGCATGGGTTGGCCTTGAGGGCGTCAACATCGACATCGCGGACAGCATCTGATGGACCGGGAGTACGTCTGAGGGACAGGTAAACATAAATGGAAAAAGAAATGAATTACACTCCCTGGATTGAGCAGCGGGCGGATCCGTATGTAACCTGCGAGCATGGCGGAAAGTACTACTTCACGGCGTCGGTTCCTTCCTATGACCGGATTATTCTGCGCTGCGCAGATCGTCTGGAGGATCTGGCAGACGCGGAAGAGAAGACGGTGTGGACGAAGCATGAGTCCGGAGATATGAGCTTCAACATCTGGGCACCGGAGATCCACTACCTGTTCGGCGGCTGGTACATTTACTTCGCGGGCAGCGACAAGGACGACATCTGGAAGCTTCGGCCCTATGTGCTGAAATGTGAGGGCGAGGATCCGATGAACGACCCTTGGGTGGAGTTTGGCAAGATGAAGCGGTCGGAGGATGATCCGTTTTCATTTGAGGCGTTCTCCCTGGATGCCACGGTATTTGAGGATGCCGGTCAGTGGTACTATGTCTGGGCGGAAAAGGTCGGCGTCGGCAGGCAGATCTCCAATCTATACATCGCACGGATGAAGAGTGCGAATGAGCTGGCAACGGCGCAGGTTCTTCTGACCACGCCGGACTATGACTGGGAGCGGCATGGCTTCTGGGTCAATGAAGGACCGGGAGTTCTGAAGCACGGCGGAAAGCTGTTCATGACCTTCAGTGCAAGCGATACGAGTCCGGCTTATTGCGTGGGACTTCTGATTGCAAAGGAAGGGGCAGATCTTCTGGATCCGAGATCCTGGGAGAAGCTCCGCTATCCGGTCATGAAGAGTGATAAAGAACACGGTCTGTACGGCCCTGGACACAACTCCTTTACGAAGGATGAAGAAGGAAGAGACATCATCGTTTATCATGCGCGGACCACGGACAAGCTGATCTGTGAGGATCCGCTGTACGACCCCAACCGGCACACCATGAAGCGCGTGGTGGAGTGGGATGAGAATGGAATGCCAGTCTTCCAGTAAGAAATCTGACAGTGACGGAACCTTTCCGAAGGGGAGGGTTCCGTTTTTGCGTATAAGAGTGAATGACCGGCGCTTTTCTCTGTCTGATTGCAAAGCCACCTGACGGTCGATATAATAAAGTGTTATCAGTTGCACATATTAATAGAGAAGAAACGCACTGCGACCGTCCGGCTCCGCCGAACCGGCCGTTACGCTTCGCAATATGCAAGAAGGGCTGCAGAAGGACTGCGGCACAGGAATGTGGGATTATGTCTGGCAAAAAGAATCGTAAAAAGATAAACAAGCAGAAGAGAAGACAGATCGCAGCGGCAGTGATCGCAATCATTCTGGCACTTGCCATGGTGGTGCCGCTCCTTGTCGTGACGGTGTCGGCGGCGGAGAGCGGAACGATTGCCGGTGCGGTACAGACAGCGGGAGACGTTGTTCAGGATGGGATCACGCTGGAAGGCGTAGATTTGTCCGGAAAGACGAGGGAGGACGTTCAGGCGGTTGCGGATTCCGTTCTGGAGAGCAGGAAGAATGCGACCATCACGCTGCACGGGAAGACCGATGATGAGAAGGTGACCGTCAGTGCGGGAAACCTTGGGATGATCTGGGGAAATGCAGAGGTCGTGGATCAGATCATTGGCTACGGACATGCGGCCAATATCATTGCCCGCTACAAGCAGGAAAAGGACCTGGAGAAGAACGGGGCCAATTTCACCGTGGATGTGGATTTCAATCAGGATCAGATCCGTACCTTCCTTGAGAATAACTGCACGGTCTGGAATGTGGCAGCGAAGAATGCGTCGATGACGCGGGCAAACGGCGGCTTCCAGTATACGGAAGGACAGGCTGGTGTCAGTGTGGATCTGGACAGCTCGACGCCAAAAATTTATCAGTATCTGACATCAGAATGGGATGGAAAGGATGCGGAGATCGATCTGGATATGGACGTCACAGAACCTGCCACAACCGTAGAAGAGCTTCAGAAGCTGACATCGGTTCTCGGAACGTTTACTACCTATTATTCCACCTCCAATGCGGCGCGCTCGAAGAACATCAGCAATGCCTGCGGGATGATCAACGGGATGTCCCTTGCACCCGGAGAGACGTTCTCCATGCTGCAGACCATCACTCCGTTTACGGAGGAAAACGGCTATCAGCTGGCGGGCTCCTATGTGGGCGATGAGGTGGTGGAGAGCTTCGGCGGCGGAATCTGTCAGGTTTCCACAACGCTTTACAATGCGGTGATCCGGGCAGAGCTGAAGGTCAATGAGAGATACAATCACTCCATGATCGTAAGCTATGTGGATCCGTCCGCGGACGCAGCCATCGCAGAGTCGTCCGGCATGGATTTTCGTTTTACGAACAGCCTGAGTGATCCGGTTTACATTGAGGGCTATACCTACAATGGCGCCATCACCTTTACAATTTACGGCGTGGAGACAAGGGCCTCCAACCGGAAGGTTTCCTTTGTCAGTGAGACGCTTTCGGAGACGCCGTCGGAGGGAACCAAGATCAAAGAGGATCCCTCGGAGCCCGTTGGAAGCGTTCAGACAACTCCCGGCCACACGGGATATTCCGCAAGGCTCTGGAAGGTGGTAACCGTCGATGGTGTGGAGCAGAGCCGTGATGTGTTCAACAACAGTACGTACAACATGACACCGACCTACGTAAAGGTCGGAACGGCCGGCAATGTGACGCAGGGCCTGAAGGATGCCATTGCTTCGCAGGATGTGGATGCCATCAAAAAGGCCGCTGCAGATGCAGCCAAGGGAATTGATTCTGCGAAGACGGATGAGCTGACGGATCAGGCAAAAGCAGCAGCGGATGCAGCTTATGCAGAGGCACTTGCACAGGGACTGGATACCACGACGGCGATGGAGAAGGCGCAGGAAGCGGCCAATGCGGCAGTGGCAGGCGGCGGAAATACGGAGGCATCGTCATCTGCTTCTTCGTCCCAGAGCACGGAATCGGAGAGCGCAGGGAATACAGACGGCACGACCGCGGACTCGCAGACGCAGCAGTCGGATGGAGCATCGGAAAGTCAGAATGCCGGAGGGGAACCGTGATTCTTCGAAACGGAGCGATCGATGACAATGTATTTGAGCGGTCCGTGGTAAAAAGACTGCAGAATGTCCGGAATCCGGAGGGGCTGCGGCCTTCCCGGGCGGAAGGGCCGGTTTCGTTTTTGGTGAGACATGCCGGCTTTCTGTCCGTGGTTACGGCACTGAATGATCTTGCGGCGGAAGGAATCCGCCCGGAGGATATCAGAACTTCGATCCTCCTTCCGGAGGGAAGCGAGGAAGCGCTTCTTCGCAGCATTGCCGATGAGATTCATGATGCGGCGGCATGGGCAGAGGTTACCGTTTCTGCGTGCTGCGCACAGACGTGCCGTGCAGTGACAAGACCTGTGGTCTGGTCGATGGCCCGGGGGAGCAGAAGATATTTTGCCTCAGGTGACACGGAGCTGTTCGCAGAGGATTGTGCAGAGGTCCTTATGATCGGCAGGGCCGGACTGTCGGGAACCTTTCTTCTTGCAGAAGAGAAGAGAGGGGAGCTGGAGCAGCGGTTCCCGGTTCGGATGCTGGAGCGCGCTGCCTGTATGAAGGAGCTGCTCCTGATGACACCTGCGATGGAAGCGCTGGAGAATTGCGGAATTCGACCGGCCTTCCTGGTGAGCGGAGGTGACGGAGGGGTGCTTGCATCTCTCTGGGAGCTTGCAAAGCAGACGGGAGGCGGCCTGGAAGCAGAGCTTCCTGCAATTCCCCTGTTTCAGGAAACCATTGAAATTACGGATTATTATGGAATCAATCCCTATCAGCTGTCCTCGGCCGGCTGCATGCTGGCGGTGGTGGCCGATGCGGAATCTTCCTCGGAGCTTCTTGCGGAGAAGGGCATCTATTCGAAGAAGATCGGGGAGCTCACAAAGGGCCAGGATAAGATTCTGATTAATGGAGAAGAGAGGCAGAATCTGAATCGTCCGGAGGCAGATTCGCTGCTGACGATACTGGCATAGACTTGTAAGGAGGAAGGGCAAAGGATGAACACACTGAAGGAGAGAATTCTTACGATCATCGAGAAGAACAGCCGGATCAATCTGAAGGAGCTGGCGATTATGCTGGGGACCGAGGAGATTGAGGTTGCAAATGCGCTGCAGGAGATGGAAACAGACGGCATCATCTGCGGATATCACACGATGATCAACTGGGACAAGACCGGAATCGAGAAGGTGACGGCACTGATCGAGGTCCGTGTAACCCCGCAGAGAGGCCAGGGCTTTGAGGACATCGCAGAGAGAATCTACAAGTATCCGGAGGTCAGCAACGTCTATCTGATGAGCGGCGGTTATGACCTGATGGTCATTCTGGAAGGAAAGACCTTGAAAGAGGTATCCGGCTTCGTAACCAATAAGCTTTCGACACTGGATACGGTTCTTGGAACCACCACGCATTTCATTCTGAAGAAGTATAAGGACCATGGAACCATTATGGATAAGAAGGAAGAGGATATCCGGGAGATTGTGACGCCATGAGAACAGATCTGATTGCAGACAAGGCAGCATCGCTGCAGCCTTCCGGGATCCGGAAGTTTTTCGATATTGTTGCGGAGATGGACGATGTGATCTCGCTCGGAGTGGGCGAGCCGGATTTTGACACGCCGTGGCACATTCGCGATGAGGGTATTTATTCTCTGGAAAAGGGGAGAACCTTTTATACCTCCAATTCCGGACTGAAGGAGCTGCGCATGGAGATTGCAGCGTATCTTCAGAGAACGCAGGGACTGGAATACCATTATCTCTCACAGATTTTCGTGACGGTGGGCGGCTCCGAGGCCATTGACCTTGCGATGCGCGCAATGATCAATCCCGGAGATGAGGTTCTGATCCCGCAGCCCTCCTATGTCTCCTACGAGCCGTGCGTGGTCATGGCAGACGGAAAGCCGGTTGTGATTGAGCTGAAGGAAGAAAATCAATTCCGCCTGACACCGGAGGAGCTGGAAGCGGCAATCACGCCGAAAACGAAGATTCTGGTCATGCCGTTCCCGAACAATCCGACGGGAGCGATTATGGAGCGTGAGGATCTGGAGAAGCTGGTTCCGATCATTGAGAAGCATGATCTGTTCGTGGTGTCGGATGAAATTTACGGAGAGCTGACCTATGGCGGGAAGAAGCATGTTTCCATTGCAGCTCTCCCCGGTATGCAGGAGAGAACCATTCTGATCAATGGCTTTTCCAAGGCGTATGCCATGACAGGCTGGAGACTCGGATATGCGTGCGGACCGAAGGAAGTCATCAGACAGATGGTAAAGATCCATCAGTACTGCATCATGTGTGCCCCGACAACCTCGCAGTATGCGGCGGTGGAGGCACTGCGGAACGGCGATGAGGATGTCCGCAGAATGCGTGAGTCCTACGATGAGAGACGCCGGTTTGTGCTGTTTACGCTGAAAGAAATGGGATTGCCCTGCTTTGAACCGGAGGGAGCCTTCTACGTGTTCCCCTGCATCCGGGAATTCGGTATGACGAGTGACGAATTTGCGACAAATCTTCTGAAAGAGGAGAAGGTTGCCATTGTTCCGGGCACGGCATTTGGAAACTGCGGAGAAGGATATCTTCGAATTTCCTACGCATACTCCATTGAAAGCCTGAAGAAGGCGCTGAAGCGTCTGGAGAACTATGTCCGGAGGCTTCGCGGAGAGAAGACCTGAGGCATGGCGTACAGGAGGCTCTCGGGGATCCGCAGATCAGTCATCATCGAGACTGTCATTCAGGTCGGAACGCTTCAGGGTAAAAATAAACTCGGTGCCGACACCCTCGGTGGAGATGACATTGATGTTTTCGTTATGAGCGCGAATAATTTCGCGAACGATGGACAGGCCAAGGCCTGTCCCTTTTTTGTCCTTGCCGCGGGAAAGGTCTGTCTTGTAGAAGCGCTCAAAGACAGCATCCTGTTCGCCGCGGGGGATCCCGATTCCGTGATCCTTGACAGAGACGAAAATCTTCCGGTGCTTCTCATAGGTTTCAAGCCGGACGGAGGTGCTGGATCTGCTGAATTTGATGGCATTGTCGATCAGATTGTAGAGAACCTGCTGAATGCGGTCCTTGTCGGCATTGACATAGAGCACGCTGCCGGTCAGGATCAGCTCCAGCGTAATTTCCTTCTTCAGGCAGGTCTGCTCAAAGGAAGCGGCCACCTGCCGGATGGTCGCATTGATGTCAAAATCCGTCCAGTTCAGAATCATTCCCTTGGTGTTCAGGTTGTTCAGCGTCAGAAGATCATTGGTCAGCTTGGTCAGCCGGTCGGTCTCATTCAGAACAATGCCGAGGTATTTCTCATGCATTTCGGGTGGAATGGTTCCATCCAGCATAGCCTGAAGAAAGCCGCGGATCGAGGTGAGGGGAGAGCGAAAGTCGTGGGAGACGTTGGCAATGAATTTTTTCTGGTCATCCTCGGAGCTTGCAACCTTCTGCGCCATGTAGCCAAGAGATGCGGCCAGATAACCAATCTCATCCTCGCTGTCCGCAGTCAGCTCGTAATGCATGTTCCCTGCGGCATACTGCTCGGTGGCCTTTGTGATCCGGCGAAGGGGAAGATACACGATCTCTGTGAAGAAGATCAGAATGATCAGGGAAAGGAGCAGGAGAATCAGAAGCTCCACATAGGAAATGTTGAGATAGCGGTCTGCCTCCTTGTGAAGATCGGCAATTTCATAATGGATGGCCACATAGCCGTTGGTTTTGTAGCCTCCGGTAATCGGAGCCAGGACAGAGAGCTTTTCGGAGGAGAAATAGTTCCAGAAATTCCCCTCGATGTAGAGATTTCCGCCAAAGGCGGAAGGGTCGAAGCCCTCCACGCGGACCTCGGTTTCCGGATCAATCCGGGTGTTGCTGTCGACTACGATCCGGCCGGACGGGTTCAGGACCATGATGTCGGCATTCAGGTAGGAGCCGAGGGCATTCAGCTGCTTGTAGACACTGTCGATGGAGGTCTCGGCATTGTAAAGCTCGGCGGCATAGGAATTGGCAATGGTGGTCGCTTCGCGGTACAGGTTGTCCGCCTTCTGACGGCGGGTCTGATCCAGCGTCATGTTGGAGACAAAGGTTGCCACAACAATAAAGCCGAAGATGGCAAAGAGAATATAGGCAAGAAGAAATTTCAGATACAGCGTTTTTCTCATGTTCTCATCAGCACCGCAGCCTTACAGCCGTTCTTCCTTTCTTTTACACACTTGCCTCAAATTTATAGCCGATGCCCCAGATGGTTGAAATTTTCCAGGACGCATGGTCATGGATTTTCTCGCGGATTCTCTTGATATGAACATCGACTGTGCGTGTGTCGCCGATGTATTCATAGCCCCAGATCTGATCCAGAAGCTGCTCACGCGTGAAAACACGGTTTGGCTGGGAGGCCAGGAAATACAAAAGCTCCAGCTCCTTGGGCGGCATGTCGAGACTGTGCCCCATATAGGTGACGGAATAGTTGGTCAGATTGATGGAAAGATCCGGATAATCGACAATTTTGTCTCCCGAGCCTGCAGACGCAGCAGCAGTCTGCGGTGCCTGGTGAGTTCTTCGGAGAACAGCCTTGACGCGGGCCACAAGCTCCTTGGAATCAAAGGGCTTTTCCATGTAATCGTCCGCACCAAGCTCGAGACCGAGGACCTTATCGAACACCTCGCCCTTTGCACTGAGCATGATGATGGGGGTCTGTGATTTGGTGCGGATTTCGCGGCAGACCTGATATCCGTCGATTCCGGGAAGCATCAGGTCCAGCAGGACGAGGTCCGGGGCATAGGTCGCAAAAAGCTCCAGAGCCTCTTCGCCGTCCGCGGCGATCTGGGTATCATAGCATTCTTTATTCAGATACAGACCGATGAGCTCTGCAATGTTCGCATCATCGTCCACGATTAAGATTTTCTGTTTGCTGACAGCCATAGAATCCGAATCCTTTCCGTAAATTCCTTCTATGTGCACAAAGGCGTATGCCGAAGCCGGAAAGCCGGCGCAGGCAGGGTGGTTACAGGTTTACAATCGTGACTCCGGCATCTCCTTCGCCGAAGTCGCCGCCCCGGTAGGAGCGGACAAAGGACTGCTTGCGGAGATAATTCTGAACGGCATTTCGCAGAGCTCCGGTGCCTTTTCCGTGTACCACGCGGACGGTGTCCAGATGGGACATGCGGGCGTCGTCGAGGTACTTGTCGAGTGCCATCAGAGCCTCATCGGTGGTCATGCCGAGCAGGTTGATTTCCGGTGAAATGTTCATCGCGCGGGACAGATCGATTCCGCTGGTCTCTGCGGCATAGGAGCGGCTTTCATAGGCCCTTTTCAGAGCGCTGGAGGCTTTTTTCTTAGCCTGAGAATCAATCGTCATGCCGGTCTCTTCATCAATCAGAGCCAGATCCTTCAACGGAATCTGAGAGTTCATGATGCCGCACTGAACGCCGACCTTGTTCTGGCGATCCGGGAGCTTCGTGACGGTTCCCTGCATGCCAAGAGAGAGGACCTTTACCAGATCACCGATGTGCAGATCCGAGGGGGAGAGCTGCGAGGTGCGCGGCTTCTTCTCCTCCGGCTTCTGAAGACGCCGGTTCTTCGCCGAAACCTTTTCACGAAGGCTCGTTCTTGTCTGCTCCATGGCAGACATGTCGGCGCCCTTGCTGTTTTTCCGGATCGCGGAAATTGCACTGTCGGCCTGATCCTTCGCATCCTGCAGAATGTTGCGGGCCTTTTCGTTGGCCTGATCCAGAATCTTTCTCCGGCGCTCCTCCAGAGAATCCTCCTTCTGCTTCAGCTCACGGGAGCGGCACTCCAGATCTGCCTTCATTTTATCCAGCTGCTCCTGCTGCTTCGCATTCCGGCGTCTGGTATCCTCCAGATCCGTCAGGACATCCTCGAAATTCCGCGTCTCCTGGCTCATCTGTTCCTTCGCGGTCTCGATGATGTAGCCGGGGAGTCCGAGCTTCTGGGAGATGGCAAAGGCGTTGCTCTTCCCGGGAATACCGACAAGAAGGCGGTAGGTAGGCTGTAGTGTTTCCACATCAAACTCACAGCTTGCGTTTACGATTCCTTCTGTTCGCATTGCATAGAGCTTCAGCTCGGCATAATGCGTGGTCGCAAGCGTGGTGATTTTTCTTGTGTGCATGAAATTCAGAATGGAGATGGCAAGTGCCGCTCCTTCTGTGGGATCCGTGCCGCTCCCGAGCTCGTCGAACAGACACAGACAGTTCTTGTCTGCACGCTTCAGGATATCCACAATTGAGGTCATATGAGAGGAGAACGTGGACAGGCTCTGTTCGATGCTCTGCTCGTCACCGATGTCCGCATACACCTCGCGAAACAGGGACAATTCACTGTGCTCTCCGGCAGGAATGTGGAGTCCTGCCATTCCCATCAGCTCAAAGAGACCGACTGTTTTCAGCGTGACCGTTTTGCCGCCGGTGTTCGGGCCGGTGACAATGATCATGTCGTAATCCTCGCCGATGGTCAGATCGATGGGAACAACCTTCTTCGGATCAATGAGGGGATGGCGTCCCTTGTGAATCCGGATGATGTGGTCTTCGTTAAAATCGGGACGGACCGCATTTTCATCCAGAGCCAGACCCGCTTTGGCAAAAATAAAATCGAGCTGCGTCATGTTCGCGCAGTTGTCGCGAAGCGCGGTCAGATGATCGGAAAGAAGAACGGACAGGGAGGCCAGAATCTTCTCCTCCTCCTTGCGCTCCCTGATCTGCAGCTCGCGAATGGTATTTCCCATCTCAACAATGGCAGCAGGCTCGATAAAGAGTGTCGATCCGGTGGAGGACTGATCGTGTACGATGCCGCGCACCTGGGATTTGTATTCACTCTTGATCGGCAGGCAGTAGCGGTCATCGCGGACCGTAATGACGTTGTCCTGCAGATAGGATGAGTAGGTCTGATTCAGCATTTTTCCAAGCTGGGCGTGGATCCGATCATCGGTCAGTCCGATTTCGCGGCGGATTCTCTTCAGCTCCGGGCTTGCATCATCGGCGATGCGGTCCTCGGCAAGAATACAGCGGCGGATCTCTGAGGATACCGGACTTAAGGGAACCAGACAGTCAAACAGGTCGAAAAGCGGATCGGCCTCATCGCCGGGGCCTGCGCTGCGGATCCTGGCCACGTTCTCGAGGAAGGCGGCAAGCTGCAGAAGCTCCGGGAGAGAAAGCGTGGTTCCGATGTGCAGCGCCTGAAACGCCGCGGAAAAATCGCGGTTGTTTCCAAAGCTTATGGATCCGTTCCGGAAGAGGTATCCTAGGGCGGATTCCGTCTCCTCCTGGGCCTTTATGATGTCGCCAAGATCCTCCAGGGGAGAGAGGGCGCGGCAAAGCGCGCGGCCGGGATCCGAGGTTGCATGCTCTGCAAGAAGAGCGGTTATTTTATTAAATTCGCAGATTCGCATTACTTTTTCATTCATAATAGAAGAAGTATAACACGTTCTGCCCCCTGCGTGCTATCAAGGCTATGCTATACTATATCTGCTCGACGTATACAGCAGAACCTGACATGGAGCGATAGAAAATGGATGAGAAGAATACGGATTTTATGAAGGAAGAAATCCGGCAGCGGCCTGTAAATAAGAAACGCCTTCTTCGAAGAACTGCGATTACGGTGTTTCTTGCGGTGCTGTTCGGAGCAGTGGCGTGTACGGTTTTCCTTCTTCTGGAGCCGGTTATCAACAATGCCATCAACCCGTCGGAGGAGCCGGCACCGGTAACCTTTCCGGAGGAAACTGCCGTTGACGAAATGTCTCCGGAGGATATGATTGCGAGTGATGCGCAGATTCAGGAGGCGGAAGCGGAGAAGAAGGCGGCCAGTCTTGTAGATGTGGATGCCATTCGGAAGGAGGTCCTTTCGGAGGTAAGAAAGGATCTGGCAGATCAGAACAAGAAGCAGGAGAAGGAGACGACGGTTTCAGAGTATGAACAGTTTTATGCTTCTCTTGGGGAACTGACACAGCAGATTTCCAGGTCAATTGTGACGGTGACGTCCATTACACCGGATTATGACTGGGCGGGAGATGCATTCAACAGCGCCGGTTCTGCGAGCGGTCTGATTCTTGCGATTCGCGGGAAGGATATTCTGATCCTGTCCGATGACAATGCCTACGCGAAGGCCTCGGAAATCCGGGTTACGTTTCACGACGGGCAGCAGGCAAAGGCTCAGTTTCTGACGCAGGATACGGTAACCGGCCTTACCATTCTGAAGGTGGAGGAGAGCAGTCTTTCCGGGCCGCTTTCCCAAAATGATGAGATCACCGTTGCCGCTCTTGGGAGCAGTGAAAAGACATCGCTTACCGGAACACCGGTGATTGCGGTCGGAAGCCCTTCCGGAAGCACCGGCTCTGTCAGCTACGGCGTAATTACAAATTCGGGACTTCTGCTCGATGTTGCAGACAGCGCGTATAAGCAGATCACTACCGATATTTACGGAAGTACCCAGACAAGCGGCGTGCTGACAGATCTGGATGGAAACGTGATCGGCTGGATTGATATGGATCACAGCAGATCAGATTCGCCCAACCTTCTCTGTGCAATCGGAATTACCGGTATGAAATCTCAGATCGAGAAGATGTCCAATGAAATCCGGATGGGATATCTCGGAATTCATGTGACGGATATTCCGGAGAGTGTCCGGACGGAGCAGGGGCTCCCGGAGGGTGCATATATCCAGAGAACAGAAATGGACAGTCCGGCCATGGAGGCAGGAATCCAGAGCGGAGATGTCATCACGGCGGTCGGAGGAAAACGAGTGACGGATTGCAGCAGTCTGATGGATATTCTTCTGGAATCCAGATCGGGGAGACAGCTTTCCGTTACGGTGAGCCGGCAGAAGGGAGACGAATACAGTGAGGTCAATCTTGTTGCGAATCTGACACCGAGACTGACCTTTGGAAGCAATCACTGACAACGGATAACATGCAGCCAGCAGAAAAAGGAATGACAACAGAAAGAGGATTGGATATGCAGTATATAAAGGATTTAAAAGAAGGCGACAACGTAAGCAGCATCTATCTTTGCAGGAAGAAAAACGAGCTGACGGCGAAGAACGGGCGTGCCTATGACAGCCTGATTCTCCAGGACAAAACAGGAAGCATCGATGCCAAGATCTGGGAGCCCGGCAGTGTCGGGATTGAGGAATTCTCGGAGATGGACTATGTGGACATCGTCGGAGAGGTCACGGTCTATCAGAAGAAATATCAGCTGAACATCAAGAGAGCCCGCCGGTGCCGTGAGGGAGAATATGATCCTTCGGAATATGTACCGGTAACCAAAAAAAATCGCAAGGAAATGTGGGATGAGATGATTCGCCTTGCCAACAAGGTCAAGGAGCCGCATCTGCGCCAGCTGATCATCAAGCTGTTTGTGGATGACAAGGAATTCATTCATTCCTTCCAGGTCTCCTCTGCGGCGAAGACGGTTCACCACGGCTTTATGGGCGGTCTTCTGGAGCACACACTCGGCGTGATGCGGCTCTGCGACAATTTTGCGGACAATTATCCGTTCCTGAACCGGGATCTGCTTCTGACTGCGGCAATGTTCCATGACATCGGAAAGACGAGAGAGCTTTCCCGTTTTCCGCAGAATGACTACACGGAAGAGGGACAGCTGATCGGGCATATCATCATCGGCGTGGAAATGATTGATGAGAAGATCAAGGAAATTCCGGACTTTCCGCCGGTTCTTTCCGCAGAGCTCCGGCACTGCATCCTTGCACATCACGGCGAGCTGGAGTACGGCTCCCCGAAGAAGCCGGCACTGGCGGAGGCGGCAGCCTTGAATTTTGCCGACAATACCGATGCGAAGCTGGAGATTTTCAAGGAAATGTTTGAGAAGGGCACGGAAGAGAACTCCTGGCTTGGCTGGCAGCAGCTTCTGGATTCCAACATCCGCAAGACGGAGCTCTGAGTTATACAGACGGTATCTGCAGCCCGGCCGCAGAATGAGGTACAACGGAGTACAGGCGAAGGAAAGTGACAGCAATGGCAATGGACAGACAGAAAAAAACACAGTTTCAGAAGGATGATATTGTGACGGTTACCATCGAGGACATCAGTTCAGACGGCGATGGAATCGGAAAGGCGGACGGCTTTACGCTTTTTATCAAGGATGCTGTGATGGGTGACACCGTGACAGCGAAGATCATGAAGGTGAAAAGGGGCTATGGCTATGCCAGACTTCTGGATATTGTAAAGCCCTCCCCTTTCCGGACTGCGCCCAGGTGCGAGCTTGCAAGAAAGTGCGGCGGATGTCAGATTCAGGAGCTGAAGTATTCGAAGCAGCTGGAATTTAAGGAGAAGAAGGTTCACGATGTTCTTGTCCGCATCGGCGGCTTCCCGGAGGAAGAGATTCAGAAGGTTCTGCATCCGATTGCAGGAATGGAGGATCCCTACCGCTTCCGCAACAAGCAGCAGCTTCCCGTAGGGGAAAAGGACGGCGTTCCGGTGGCCGGCTTTTACGCAGGCCATACCCACTGCATCGTTCCGGTTTCGGACTGTATGGTCGGAGCAGAGGAGAATCAGAAGATCACAGCAACGGTTCTTGACTGGATGAAGCGGTATCAGATTCCCGCTTACAGGGAAGAAAGCGGTGAGGGACTTGTCAGGCATATTCTGATCCGAAGCGGTGTTTATTCAAGAGAAATCATGGTCTGCCTGGTTGTGAACGGAACAAAGCTTCCGCATGAAGAGGAGCTGGTGGAGGAGCTGTCGGTTCTTCCGGATATGGCAAGCATTTCGCTCAACACCAACACGGCAAGGACCAATGTCATCATGGGGAAGAAAATCCGTACACTGTGGGGAAAGGATACCATCAAGGATTCTCTTCATGTCTCAAACGTGGAATACCGCGGCGGAAAGGCCTTCTTTGAGGAAGCACACCGGCAGGTGACGTTTCATATCTCGCCGCTCTCCTTCTATCAGGTCAATCCGAAACAGGCGGAGCGCCTTTACAGCCTTGTCCGATACGATGCGAAGCTTACCGGCAAGGAGATCGTGTGGGACCTTTACTGCGGAGTCGGCACGATCGGATGCTTCCTGGCGGCAGATGCCAAAGAGGTATACGGCGTTGAAGTGATTCCGGATGCCATTCGCGATGCCAGAAGGAACGCGGAGGAAAATGACATCCACAACATTACCTTCCACGTCGGAAAGGCGGAGGAAGTGGTCCCGGAGTATGTGGAGAGCCGCGTCAGGGCGGAGAACCGCCGCAGCAAAAAAGGACTGGTTGACGTCGTTGTCGTGGATCCCCCGCGGAAGGGGTGCGATGAGAAGTGCCTTCAGACCATTCTGGAGGTGGAGCCGAAGCGCATCGTTTATGTCAGCTGCGACCCCGCCACGATGGCGAGAGACTGCAGAGTCCTGGCAGACGGAGGCTATCAGCTGATGTCCGTGCAGCCGGTGGACCAGTTCTCGCACAGCGTGCACGTTGAGACAGTAGTCTTGATGTCACGCGTTAGCAATGAGCCACGCACAGACCGAGCATAAGGTGCTGTGGGAGCTTGCTCACAAAGGCACCATTATGCGATGGGTTGTATGCGGCGAATGCCGCGGATAAGCGTAGGAAGCTTTGCTTCCGTAGCGCATCCGGCGTGGCGTAAGACAAATTAAAAACATAGATTCCGGGCTTTTTTGGAGACTTGGATTTGAAGCCAGACTTCTGAAAAAGCTCGGTTTTCTTATATGGAAACATATCCACTGCGAAATGCGTGTCAGGTTGTAACCTCGGATTAGATGTCACGATTTGAGGCAGTGGATTAGATGTTAAGAGAGGTTATACAAATCTTGCTAATGTTTGTCAAGCAGATTTTTAAAGATTTCGAGAACCTTGAGAACAAAAAAGAGAGTAACCTTAATAAGACCTGCTGTTGCAGGCCGGCAGTTAACAGCTATAATGAAAGCGGACAGATTTACTTGTACAACTCCATTGCACGAGCGTAGTAGATCCGCAGAAACTTATTGACGGCAGCCATTTTGGCTACGTTGTATGGTTTCCCTTCCTGTTCCTTTTTGAGCAGAAAAAGGTAAACAGGATCGTCCTGAGGTTTTGTCAGTTTGAGAGCCTGCATTACCTCAAAACAAGCTTTTCTGAGAGCCGGGTTGCCACGTTTGGAGATGTGACGATTCCGGCTCTCGAATTGTCCGGACTGATATGGCGGAGCATCATTGCCGGCATAAGCATTGAGTGCTTTGCCACTGTGAAAACGGCGAATGTCACCGATTTCTCCAAGAATGATCGGTCCCAGTCGGTCCCCCACGCCGGCCATAGAACGAAGCACTTTGTACTCCGGCATGGTCTCTGCTATGATCCGCATTTGAAGATTGATCTCATCGGCAGCTTTCTGAGATGTGGATACGAGATCAACACATTGATCCTGAGTCATTGCGGATAAGGGATTTTCTCCACGGGTGGTAACACTGTTAAGGACCAGCTCATAGATAGCCAGTCCCTTAGAACCGGCAAAACGATCCTTGGTCTTTTTGACTAGGACTTGATAGCTGTCCAGGAAACGTGTCTTGCCCATCTTACGGATTACATCGAAAGACTTGAAACGCTTAATGAAACGCAGAAGCACACAGTTGTCGGGATCCCTGCTTTTAAGAGGAAGAATGGTCGTAATGCCGGGCATTGTTTCATCCAGAAGGCTGAGCAGCTGAACTTTGGCAACAGTTAGGGTTGATATCCTCTGACTGTATTGCCTGGACAGAAAACGGAGATCTTCATACTTCTGGTCCTGAGGAGTGTAAGGAATCAGCGAATAGGACTTCTCAAGGGCATACTGAGCGATTCGCAGAGAATCACGTTTGTCCGTTTTCGCCTTTCTGAGTTCGGTATCGCCATACTTCTTCATCTGGTATGGATTGATCAGACAGACTGGGAGTTCCGCCTCCGTGAAGGCTTTCAGGAGTGGATAGTGGTAGTGGCTGGTGGGCTCCATAAGGATGGTTGGAGGCTCTGAAGTCCTCTTGATGTAATCTACCAATGCCTGCAGCTCATCAGCGACATGGTGGACATCAAAAGGTTTGGCACGGATGCTGCCATCTCCATTGAGAATGGCAACGGTGCTCTTGGATTTTGAAACATCGATACCAACAGCAATCATAAGAAAGACGCTCCTTTCGTAAGTGATTTATGATTGGATCCAGCTCTTCAAGGTTCACTCATATTCTTTCGTTAAACGGGAGAAGCAATCTTTCCCAACTTGCTGAATCGAATGTAGAACAATGAAGGCGGGCTGACACATTTAACTTCGGGCGTGGTGTCCCAATCGGAAATTACGTCAGACCAATCACCTTCATCATAAAGAAAGAGCAGAGACTATGAAAGCCTCTACTCATATATTAAGAATCGGAATTTGTCCGGGAGGACGTTGAGAATGTCAGAAAAAGGAAAAGATATGAATATTTTTGATCGGGATTATAAGAATTGGATCAAGGATATAAGCAGTCGCTTTCGCAGGAGTCAGATTAAGGCGGCGACGCATGTGAATGAAGAAATGTTGAGGTTTTATTGGAGCTTGGGCCGTGATATCAATTTCAGACAGAATGAAAATAGTTATGGCTCTGATTTTTTTAGAAAATTAAGCGTCGATATGAAAAAGGAGCTTCCGGATGTCAAAGCTTTCTCTGTAACAAATCTTCACTATATGGTCTGGTTTTATGAATTATATCCCGATGCGATAAATTTACCCCAGCTTGGGGGAGATTTTAATGGACATCAGAATTTACCCCAAGCTGGGGTAAATTCTGATTCTCCTGTTTTTCATATTCCATGGGGCCACAATAAGCTGATCATTGATAAGTGCAAGGGAGATAAGGATAAGGCATTGTTCTTTGTGAAAGAATCTCTTTCTAACAACTGGTCGCGTGCGGTTTTGATGAACTTTTTGGATACGAACCTTTATGAACGCAAGGGAAAGGCGGTCACAAATTTTAAACTAAGCCTTCCTGCCGAGCAGAGTGATCTCGCACAGCAGATCACTAGGGATCCATATAATTTTGATTTTTTGACACTCAGGTCTGACTACAATGAGAAGGAACTGAAAGATGCTCTGATGGATAACCTTCAAGATTTTTTCCTGGAACTGGGAAAAGGTTTTGCGTTGCTTGGAAGAGAATATCGGTTGGAGGTCGGTAATACAGAACAATTTCTTGATATGCTTTTCTATAATGTTCAACTGCATTGTTATATCGTGGTAGAGATCAAGGTTAGAGACTTTGATCCAAGAGATATGGGACAGTTGACAACGTATGTGGCGGCTGTTGATGGGATGCTGCGTTCAGATAAAGATGCGCAGACTATTGGGCTGCTGATCTGTAAGACCAAAGATAATGTTCTCGCACAGTATGCAGCCAATGGTATCAAGTATCCGGTGGGAATATCAGAGTATGAACTTTCAAATGCGCTGCCTGAGGATTTTAAGTCATCTATGCCAACTATAGAGGAAATAGAGAAGGAATTGAAGGTTGATTGATCATCGCAACAAATTCCTGTTTTGTTGATGCAGAGCAGATGCGGTAACTATTGATAAGTTCCCGCAAACCGATGAGGCGCTGGACATGTTTCCACAAACCGACGAGGTAAAAAAGAGAGCAGTTCAGACGCCTCAACGCATGTGGAGACAGTAGTACTGCTCACTAAGAAATCATAGAAAAGCGGTCAGAAACCGCATAAACACGGTACTTTTACGACCTTTGCCTTACTTCTGGATGGAGTTTGGTGAAGGCCGTTTTTGTTTGGCGAAGATACAATTCAGTCCTTGAGACTGGTAAGCTACTATTTTAACACTGCCATTGAAGCAAAGGTACTTGAAGAATTGAGTGCCGGCCACGAGGCTGAACTAATCAATATCGAAGAACAGCTCAAAGAACTGCAGGATAAAGTAGTGAAGAACGTAAACAACAACGATGAGTTCGACAGCCTTGTAGATAAGATCGAGCAGTTGAGAAACCAGAAGGAAGAACTCACCAGGGAGCAGGCGCAGGATCATCGAAATGCGGAATGCATCACAGAACTTAAAAAATCTATCGAAGCGGGAAAAGGCGAAGCACTCGCCTACAGCGATAAGCTGGTCAGAGATTTTATTGAGAAAATCGAGGTGTTTCCTAATACGCTCAGAGTCACCTTGAAAGCCGGCATCAGCACGATGGTGAAATTGTAAGAAGAATCAGAGGATCGTCCTTCGCGACGATCTTTTTCTATATGGGAAAGCTATGATTTGCAGTATAATTAAGGTACAGAGCAAATCATCGCTTCGTTTAATACTGAATGTATTGGGCACAGAGGATGTTCTCTGTGCCTGTTTTATTTAGACAGACAAATCGAAATTTATAAAGGAGAATATTGATGAAACTATTTTTATGTTCGCACTTTTCAAGTGTAGGAAGTCTGATAAAGGAAGAAATTGAAA
>ENA-OUQG01000309-OUQG01000309.1-human-gut-metagenome-genome-assembly--contig:-NODE-309-length-31082-cov-3.969865_pt1 | contig 31082 bp, 24 predicted proteins | sample MGYA00237943_ERZ548823 | MGnify/ENA primary metagenome ERZ548823 (study PRJEB26490, sample SAMN05194731) | human gut metagenome | biome: terrestrial biome; feature: human-associated habitat; material... | reverse complement strand
AGCGAGGAAGAATCATCCTTGAGAGAGATTTTTTATCCGCAGGGATGAAATCAGCATTGCCAAGGGCCCGCGTTCTCGGAATTGCCCTCGGATGAGATTTTAAATCCCACAACTTTTAAGATTGCCCCATCCTTTTCAGCACTTTTTCAAAACCGTGTGGATAATGAGTACCATTCTCCCAAAGGAGAAGCACACAAGGAGGTACCCTCATGGAAAACTATCAGGCTGTCTTCAAGCGAAAGGAAATCAAATATCTGCTGAGCAGCGAGGAACGGAACGCTCTCCTGCCCATCCTGGAGGCCCACATGGAGCCGGATGCTTTCGCCCACAGCAGCATTTCCAATCTGTATTACGACACTCCGGATTTCCGGATGATTCGGCGTTCCCTGGAAAAGCCGATGTACAAAGAGAAGCTCCGCCTTCGCAGCTATGGAACGCCGGAGAACACCTCAACCGTTTTTCCGGAAATCAAAAAGAAAGCAATGGGCATTGTCTACAAGCGAAGGATCAGCCTCCCTTATCAGGAAGCCGTCTCCTTCCTGTCCAGGCAGCAGATTGCTTCCACAGATACGTGCGACGGAACGACGCAGCAGATTGCTTCCACTGATACGTGCGACGAAATGACGCAGCAGATTGCTTCCACTGATACGTGCGACGGAACGACGCAGCAAATCCTCCACGAGCTGGACTGGATGCTGGCTTCTTATGAAAACCTGGCCCCAAGGGTGTTCCTGAGCTACGAACGGGATTCGTACAAGGGGGTCTCGGACCCCTCCCTGCGCCTGACTCTGGATCAGGATATTCTCTTCCGGACAGACCGCCTCGATCTTCGTGAGGGTGCCTTCGGAGAAGCCCATTCTCCTTCCGGATCAGACGCTGATGGAGGTCAAAATATCCAATGCCGCGCCCTTATGGCTTGCGCAGGCACTGTCGGAGGTCGGAATTTTCCCGGTGTCGTTTTCGAAATACGGAAGGGCCTATGAACGAATCTGCCGAGATCCGCGTTGGCGCAAAGAAATGAATGGACACACAGAGATCGATGCACATACAAAGATCAATGGACACGCAGAGATCGATGCACACACAAAGATCAATGGACACGCAGAGATCGATGCACATACAAAGATCAATGAACACGCAAAAGAAATGGAGATGAAACGATATGCTTGACGGAATATTTGCTACTCTTTATACATCCACAGTCACCGAGACCGCTTTTCTCCTGAGCAGTACGGTTTCCATCGCACTTGGCTTTGGGATTTCTCTTGCTTACCGGAAAATCAGCAAGGATCCGGGCACAATGACCTCGGCGCTGACGGTGCTCCCCTTTCTGGTGCAGCTGGTCATTCTTCTCGTAAACGGCAATCTGGGGGCCGGCGTTGCGGTTGCGGGTGCCTTCAGTCTGGTCCGCTTCCGCTCAGTTCCCGGGACCGCGCGGGACATCATGGCAATCTTTCTTGCCATGACCACAGACCTTTGCTGCGGCATGGGCTATGTCCTCCTGGCCGTTCTGGCAGCTGCTGTAACCTGCCTTATTTTCTTCCTGCAGAAAGCCCCCGGATTTGATCCCGCAGACCGTGACATCCGGGTCGTCGTCCCGGAGAACCTTGACTATGCAGATCTGTTTACCGATCTGTTTGATCGTTACACCACCGCCTCCCAGCTCGTTCATGTCAAAACCGTGAACATGGGATGCCTCTACAGCCTGCACTACCGTGTTACACTGAAAGACACCACTCTTGAAAAGGAGCTGCTTGATTCCATGCGCTGCCGAAACGGCAATCTGGAAGTTTCAAGCGGCCTTCCCGCAGATGACAGACAGGAGGTGAAGAACTTATGAAGAAAATAAACGGCAGATTCGCATCTGTACTCACCCGGACGCTGACTGCTGCACTGATTCTGAATCTGCTGACCGGCTGCTCCATGTCCGGATCGCAGGGTGCATCGGCCTCTCAGAATGCTTCCGAATCCCAGAATGCTTCCGAATCTCAGGATGCGTCCGCTTCAGCGAAAACAGATGCTGCCTCCGACGCCAAAGACAGTGCTTCCGATGCGTCCGCTTCAGGAGCAGCTGTTTCAGGAGCCTCGGCGGATTCCGCAAAGGACGGCGTCAGCATCAGCTTCTCCAACGATGGCATTACCGCAGCGGGCGACTCGGGACTTTCCATCGACGGCACCTCCCTTACCATCACTGCCGCAGGTACCTATCTTCTGTCCGGCAGCTGCGAAGACGGCAGCGTGAAGGTGCAAAAGGGCACCACCGGCGTTGTCCTTATGCTGGACGGCCTGACACTCTCCTCCCAGACCACAGCTCCGATGATCTGCGCCAAGAGCACCGAGGTCACCATCGAAGCTGCTGCCGGAACCGTAAACACACTCTCCGATACGGAGGCCAACAATGACGGTAGCAACGATTCCAATACGGAAAACAATAACGCCGAAGGCAATGATTCCGGAACAGAGTCCGGCAACGACGCAAGCAGCAATTCCACAGCGGAAAATGCTGTCATCAAGTGCAAGGACGGCTCGCAGGTAGCTCTCTGCGGAACCGGCGAACTGATTCTCCAGGCAAACGGCAAGAACGGAATCAAGTCCGGCGCCTCCACCGAGACAGAGGGCGATGCATCCCTCACCATCCGCGAACTTACGCTTACGATAGATGCCCCTGTCAACGATGCGGTAAATGCCGAATCCATTTTGAATGTGGAAAGCGGCACGCTTGAAATCTCCGCAGGCGACGACGCTCTGCACAGTGACGGCGAGCTGAACATCGGCGCGGATGGAACGGATGGCCCTTCGATCTCCATCACCTCCTGCTATGAAGGGCTGGAGGGAACGGTTGTCAACATTTTCTCCGGAGATATCGATCTTCAATCGACCGATGACTGCATCAATGCAGCCGACTCGGATCAGCCAAATGGGGACTTTCAGATTAACATCACAGGCGGCAGCATCACGGCTTCTACCAGCAATGGAGATGGCTTTGATTCCAACGGAGATCTGATCATTTCCGGAGGCAGCGTCGCCGTATGGACCGCGAACGCCGCAGACAATGAGCCCCTGGATGCAGACGGCACGGTGACCATCTCCGGCGGAACCGTCCTGGCAGCCGGAGAAAGCAGCGGGATGGGGATCCATCTGGAAGCATCTCAGCCCTGCGTCATCTTCAGCGGAGACTCCTCCGAAAGCGGTGGTTTCCGCCAGACCGCTCTTCTCACAAACGGAAGCAGCTTCTCCATCCTGTCTGATGATCAGACCACACTGTATTCCGCGGAAGCTATGTGCAGCGTCTCCTATATCATCTTCTCATCACCGGACCTCACAGAAAGCGGGAGCTGCACGCTTTCCTCCGAAGATACGGAAACAACAAGCTCCGCACAGTCCGGATCCATTTCCACCGGAATGGGACGAAGAGGCGGCTCCAAGGGCCTTGAAGATTTCAAAAACATTGACGGCCAAAGGCCTGAGGGAGAACGTCCGGAGGGCAATCCTCCGTCCGGAGAGGGGAACGGACAGCAGCCTGGCGGCAATCCTCCCTCAGAGGAAAACAATGAACAGCCCGAAGGAAATCCCCCAACCGAAGAAGGAAATGAACAGCCCGACAGTCCCAAAACCGATCAGACAACTGCAGAATGACCGAAATTCAGACTGGAAGCTGAAAGCAAGGGGCGGAAACAACACAATCGCTTCCGTCCTTGTTCCATCATTACGGCAAAACACCCCTCGTTATAATCACAAAAAGAGCAGCCGCCTTACGGCAGCTGCTCTCTGACATTCGCTTTTCTATTGTATTCTGTGATTCCGCCCCGAAGCCTTATCTCTACGCTTCTTATGCGATCAATCATCAATAACCAAATTCCTGTGCCCAGTACCAGACGCCTCCTGCAGTCTGATAAGCAGCCATTCCAACGGTTGTAAATTCACCGTTCACGATGTTGGCCTTATGCGTGGGCGATGCCATCCATGCACTTACAACACTGTTCGCATCCGCATAATTGTATGCAAGATTCTCACCATACATCAGATTGCTGTCCACGGTCCACCAGTCCGTTCCGTTCGGTCTCGTGTGGGAGAAGCTCTTCTCGCATTCCTGTGCCCGAACCTGTGCATCCTTCGCCAGCCCGTCGCTCCAGACAAGTGCTGCCAGTCCAAGTGCTGCCCTCTGCTGATTGATCAGCGCCAGTGCCGACTGTGCCATGGTCACTCCGGCTGAAGTAGAAGCCTTCCCCGCAAGGGCGATCGCATTATCATCAATGTAGTGCTCCTCTCCCTCATCGGATTCCAGTCTGGTCACCGCCCCATCATCAAGCGAAGCGGTATCCGCAGCCTGCTCGGCCTTGCCACACGCGGTCAGCACCAATAATGATGCCGTGACAAGTGCGGTAATCATCGTTCTTACTAATTTCCTGCTCATGACTGTCACCCCTTTTCTTCCCATTTGGGAGAAACGCCCCTTCTTACAGAAATATCTTAACGCCGGAGAACGGAAAGTCAATCATTTTTAAGTAGTTTCGTAGTAAATTTCGAATGTTTTATGATTGTTTCAGCACTTCCCAAATAAATTTTCGGAGAATGGGGAATACTACTTTGTTTACGCATCGTTTTTCGTCTCCTGCAAAACAGCCAGCACACAGGCAATGTCTGCATTGATGCAGATGGATTGTTTCGCAATGGCGGCGCACCGCAGACAGGGCATTTCGATATCAGCTCCGTGGAGATTTTCATATTCTTTTGTTCCGATACCATTTTGCGCACGGTTTCCTCATTATCATAGGTTTTATTGTGACAGGCTTTGGTGAAGCCATTTTAAGGCATAAACTTTGAGGGGCAAGGTGTTGATACCTTGCCCCTCGATCGTGTTTTTTATTTCGCTGATAACATATCTTCAGCTGTCAGAAGCTCCACATATGCTTCTTCACCATGTTGACAAATTCGCCGTTCGTCCGTGTCTTATAGAACAGATCCAGAACACTGTCGGTAGCTTCCTCACCGCGGGCCCCGATGAATGCCTTTCGGATCGTTGCCACACACTCCTGCTCGTCCGGAGTAAGGAGCAGATCATCCCGGCGCGTTCCGGACTTCGCAAGATCCACCGCAGGGAAAATTCTGCGCTCGGAAAGCTTACGGTTCAGGATCATTTCCATGTTGCCGGTTCCCTTGAATTCCTCATAAACCACATCGTCCATCTTGGAGCCGGTTTCAATCAAAGCCGTAGCAAGAATGGTAAGAGATCCTCCCTCGCGCATATTACGGGCTGCTCCGAAAAAGCGCTTAGGCATGTGCAGTGCCACCGGATCGAGACCACCGGAAAGTGTTCTTCCGCTGGAGGGCTCTGTCAGGTTGTAGGCTCTCGTCAGTCTCGTAATGGAATCCAGAAGAATCATGACATCGCGCTTGCTCTCCACCAGACGCTTTGCACGCTCGATGGTCATCTCCGCAACTCTCTTGTGGTGCTCCGGCAGCTCATCAAACGTGGAATAGATCACTTCCACATTCGGTCCCTCCAGTGCCTCACGAATATCCGTGACTTCTTCGGGACGCTCATCAATCAGAAGGATGATGAGGTGAATGTCCGGATTATTGGCCTTGACAGACTTGGCAACCTCTTTCATCAGAGTGGTTTTGCCGGCCTTCGGCGGTGACACGATCATTCCGCGCTGTCCCTTTCCGACAGGGCACATCAGATCCATCACACGCATTGCGATGGATGCTCCGGGCTTTTCCAGCCGGATGCGGTCATCCGGGAAAATCGGCGTCATATCCTCGAAGTTATACCGCCGCTTGGACTCCTCCGGGTCAATTCCGTTTACCGACTTCACGAACAGAAGAGCCGAGAATTTCTCGTTCTGGCTGCGAATCCGGATGTTTCCTTCCACGATGTCGCCGGTCTTCAGATTGAAGCGGCGGATCTGGCTGGGTGCAACATAGACATCATTGTCGCCGGGCATATAGTTGCTGGAACGGATAAAACCATAGCCATCTCCCAGCACCTCCAGAATGCCATGTGCCATCTCTCCGCTGTCCAGCTCGCGGTTCAGTTCATTCTTATGCACAATCTGCTGGTCCGGACGCACAAGTCCGCGCCGCGCATATCGTCCTGCAACCGCCTGCGACGGAGAAAAATCCGGTCTTCCCTGCTCAGACACCGGGTTCCCGGCTGCACGCGCTGCATCCGCATTCCCGGCCAGACGTACTGCCTCTGAATTGGCATTTGCACGAACTGCCTCTGAATTTCCGGACGAACGTACCGCTTCTGAATTTGCGTTTGCACGTACCGTCCCCGGATTTCCCGCAGTTGCAGCCGCGCTCTCTGCCGGCTGCTGTCCTGCCAACTGCTGTCCTGCCGGCTGCTGTCCTGCCGGCTGCTGTCCTGCGTTCGGATTCTCCATGGAAGCTGCAGTCTCCTGTACCTGAGCAGGTGCCATCTCCTGTGTGCTCTCCTGATAAGAAGATGCTGCAGATCCCGATGCGGCAGTCTGCATCTGTACGGGCGATTCCGTCTGCACAGCTTCTGCTGAAGCTTCCTTCTTCCTGGGACGACCCGCTCTTCTCTTCTCCGATGCCGGGCCTTCCTTTTCCTTTCGTCCTTCCTTGCCTTCCTCTTTACGAGCTCCGGGCTTGCGTCCCCGCCTTGCAGGTGCAGAATGCTCCCTCTCGCCGGAGCCCTCACGCTGTGCTCTGGCTGCTTCCCGCTCCTTCAGGACCTTCTCATCCTCTGCGCGGTCAAGCTCCAGCAGCTTCCCGACGATGTCTTCCTTCTTCACTCGTGCCGGAAGGCTCAGTCCGCGGCTTGCCGCAATTTCCTTGAGATCCTTGACCTGGAGTGACTCATACATATCTTTTGTCATTCTCATCTGTTTCTTCCTTACTGGTGTCGTTATATATGTGATGTGTTTGGTAAACAATAGAATTTCGGAATTAATACAAGAAAGTACTATCCGGCACCATCCGGTGCGGGTACGGTGATCGTCCGCATTCAAAGCCTCTTAATTTCAAAAGAAATGCGGCGTAATAGATTGAAACAATTATAATTCGACAGAAATTAAAATGTCAACGGATTCCCGCAGTTCCAGGCTGCCTGTGTTTTCTTTGCATTCCCGCAGTTCCAGGGATTCCCGCCGACCGAATTCATCCTGATTTGACAAAACTTTCTCGCAGGGATGATTTTCTCCGGCCGCATTCATCCTGATTTAACAAAACTTTCTCCCAGGGATGATTTCCGCCGGCCGAATTCATCCTGTTTTGGCATAATTTTCTCCCAGGGATGATTTCCTTCCCGGCCCCCCGACAACATCCGGAAAAGAAAAACAGGAAACCGACACCCCGATTTCCTGTTCCGTCTGAAGTCTTTTCTGTAAAGCTACTGTTTTACGTTTTCCACAAGGGCCGCCTGGACGATGAAGTTATTCACATGGCCGGTCGCATAACAGGTCGACAGCGTAAGCAGCTTCGGCCGGCTGCTCCAGTCGATTTTCTCGTCCTGCGACGAATGATACACGGAGTGCTTTCCGGCATCCGCGACATAAGCATCATACCCGTCGTCTCCGGAAAAATCATCGTATACATCATCTCTGACCGGGATCGTATAATAAGCAAAAATACGATATACCAGCACCTGATCCTTCTGATAAATATAAATATAAGGATCCTCATCGCACAGCTCTTCCTTCTGCAGGAACTGCTTCAGGCTTCCGAACATCGTCCCGTTCTTCATGTTGTGCCCGAAGATAAAAGAGTTCGAATCCGAGAAGTCTTTGCTTGCCGCACAATCCAGAAAGATACAGCCGGATGCATTTCTCGTTCCCTCAAAGGTCGTGTGCAGATACTTATCATTTCCTGTTGACTGGGCAATCGGATATGTAAGGTTCAGCACCGGAATATAAATGACACCCACAAATTCACTGTTTGTTGCCATAAGACCATCGTAGTCGATCTGAAGATTCGGATACTGGTATTGCTCCTTCTCATCTTCCTCCGGCGCTTCCGCGGTGCTCTCTTCCGCTTCTGCATCAGAAGGTGCTTCTTCTCCCTCCGGAATGACCTCGATATACTTCCCAAGCTCCTTGTATTCATTTTTCGCCTGCTGATAGGTCAGAAACTCCCTCATGAAATTTGCAAAGGAGAAAACAAAAACCACCAGCAGAACGGCCGGTATCAGCCAGCCAAACCTGCGCCGCTTTTTCTTCTCCGGAGCCCGCTTCCGATTCCGATTATTGCTCTCGTCCGGTGCCTGATCACAGCCCCGGCTATCCCGCTCGGAAGTCTCCGGATCACAGCCCCGGCTATCCCACTCGCCAGTCTCCGGATCATGGCCCCAGTCATCTGTTCCGGCAGTCTCCGGATCACGGCTCCAGTCATCTGCTCCGGAAGTCTCCGGACCACGGCTCCAGTCATCCTCCCCGGAAGTCTCCGGATCACGGCTCCAATCATTCTCCTGCTCATGGTCCCAGGTCTTCCAGTCCGCCGGATCCTGCTCCGATCCGTCCGTGTCCCAATTCTCTTCATTCCGCATTCCGCTTACCTTCTTCCTGATGCCATTTCTCCTGAAATTACAGCTGTCATTTCTTCCACGGCTACAGCTTCCATTCCCTCCGCAGCTGCTGATCCAACTCTACACTTCGTTCTTATGCTTCCTTGAGAATAGCACATATCCTCCGCAGCAGAAAGCAATTCCAAAAGCGCCTGCCATCACAGACGCAGAAGCCCTGCGGAAGGTCCCCGCCCGAGAAAGAAAAAGCGTCATCACATTCGCACCTCCGTGCAGAACGATAACACGGAAAAGATTTCCGCCAAGCGCGAGAAACAGGCAGAAAAGAAAGCCCATGGCGGCTGCATACAGCCCCTGCACAAAGCTTCCGTGATAAATACCGAACAATAACGAGGAGAGGCCCGCTGCCAGCAGGAATGCTGTTTTTCCGCTTTTTTTCTCATGACAGAGAAGATACAGGCGCTGCAGCGTAATACCGCGGAAAACGGTCTCCTCAGCCAGCGGACTCAGGACGCCGTAAATCAGAATTCCAAGAGGGAGACTGACGCGTCCTGCCTGTGCGCTTGCGTCAGCAGCCGCAGCATCTGCATGAACCGCACCCACTCCGGCAAGAAAAAGATTAAGAAACACCGAGGCCGCCAGAATCCCTGCTGCCGCAGCGATCAGCTGATCTCCTCTTGCCCGAAGCCTTTCCCCGGACATTGCCTCACCACTGCAGCCACTCTGAAGATTTACTTCTCCGCGGGCATTCCAAAGCGTCAATGCAAATGCTCCCGCCATCGATATTGCGCCTGACAGAGCCCGGAGGTCTGCATCGTGCACGGAGACAAAGGCAAGAACGCCTGCGTCCGCCTGCTGCAGAAGGACTGCCTGCAGGATGGCAAGAAGAGATCCCAGCACCTCGCGAATCACAACAAACATTAACATCGGAAGAACGGCCTCCGCCATTTTCCTATTCATATCCGCTTCCTCCGTCCTGCCTGAAGTCTGACTCCAGCCCGGCCTGAGTCCTGCTCCAACCAGCCTGAGTCCTGCTCCAACCAGCCTGAGTCCTGCTCCGACCGGCCTGAGTCCTGCTCCGACCAGCCTAAGTCCTGCCTCCGTCCCGTCTTAGCCCGCTTTCAGTCTCCATACGCCGTCAGAATCCTGCCGAGCTCCTCAACCGTATCTGCAATAAAATCAGCGCCCGCTTCTTCCAGCTCCCTGCGGCTTCCGTAGCCGTAGGAAACGCCAACCGCGGTCACATGATTTGCTCTTGCACCGTTCACATCAAACGAACGATCCCCCACCATGGCATATGATTTCCTGCGATCCCGCCTCAAGGTCTCCGGCCTCCCGGTCATCACATGCTCCGGATCCTCCGCTGCCTCCGGCTCTCCGGTCAGTCCAAGCCCCTGCAGCGCCTTTTTCACCATCAGAAGCTTGTTGTCTGCACCCATCTTGTTGTCGAGCTCTTCCTCGACATGAGAGCCGACAATTACGTCAAAATACCCGGCAATTCCGAAGTGCTCCAGTACCCTGTGAACCATCGGCTCCGGCTTGGAGGACGCAATCGCGAGGCGGCTTCCCTGCTCATGGAGCTTCTGCAGAAGCGCCCGCACGCCGGGGTAGACGTTATTTTCATAGATGCCCTTCGTGTCGTAGCTCTCACGGAAATAGTGAATTGCCCTCCCGGTTTCCTCCTCGTTCATGCCGTACCGCTCCCGGAAGGAAAGATTGAGCGGAGGTCCGACAAACGGCTCGAGCTTTTGAAGATCCGGCTCCTCGATTCCCATCTGATGCAGCGCATACTGCACGGATCTTGTAATTCCCGGTCCCGACTCCGTAAGCGTACCATCCAGATCAAACAAAATATTCTGAAATGCCATTTTCCTTCTCCTGTTCTGTTCTCATGTGTTCGCAAAGCATCCGAAAATGCCGCAATGTTCAAACGCCCGGAGGAGACGCAATGTCCAAACGCCCGGAAGTACGCAATGTTCAAACGCCCGGAGGGTCGGAAACGGCGGCAGAATACTTTTCAACAATTCAGTATAGCAAAAAAAGCCTACTTCAGGAAAACTCCCGAAGCAGACTTCGTGCTGATTCCTCTTCCAATGCTTGAAACAGCCATTTTCCGGAATCTGTGCGCAACGCATACAGCAATCTGTGCACAGCGGCATACAGCAATCTGTGCACAGCTCATACAGCCTGTCCTTTACGACTCCTGCGTTGCCAGGTTCTTGACGTTGGTCAGAGCCTTGGAAACCGCCGGAATGCTGATGATGATAATCGTCAGGATCGCCTCCGTGAAAATATAGATTCCATTATAGGAAGCAGAGTATACAGCCGGGTGCATGCCTTCCGGCGCGAACTGTCCGAAGAAAATCAGGCCGGACAGGAAGCTGAAAACATATCTTCCGACAACGCCGAGCAGATATCCCTTGACCAGGCCATGTTTTGCATTCGAGAAAACACCGGAAAGTCCCAGTGCCCCGAAAGCGAAAATATAGTCGCAGAGCATCTGCGGTACGCTGATGATATACGGATCCACAACCATCTGCAGAATGCCGTAAGCCACTGCTGCCATGAGGCCAACGCGAAGGCCGTACCAGTATCCGATCAGGCAGATGAAGAACATCGAGAACAGCGTAATGCTGCCGCCCATCGGAAGATGCAGGAACTTGATAAAGCTGGTTACAAAGGCAAGCGCAATCGCCATCGCAGAGAAAACAAGACGTCTTGTTCCTGTTTTTCCTCTCTGGTCTGCCTTCGTGATGAAGCATGCGGCGAGAAGAAGTGCCAGCATGACAAGCACCAATACGGTATAGCCGGCCCCGGTAATGGAATACACACCATCTTCGGTAAGAACTGCAAGTGACATAAAAAAACCTCCTTCATAAGAAAACGCAGGAGGGAGTTCGCATGTTCTCTGCAGAAATTGCTGCTTCCTTTCGCCGGTATTGTCCGGATCAAGTGATAAGGGTCCCGACTGCCTCCCGGCAGCCGATTCTCAGCCTTCGCTCCCCTAGCGTTATGATTCCGCCGGCTCTCTCACAGGAAAGCCGGCTTTGTTGTCACCGATTAAGATATAGCGCTCTTCTTACAAAGTCAATAACATCTTCAGCTGAACATCGAGAGCCTCCAGCTCCTTCTCCGCCTTCTGAGCGCTTTCCTGCACCATGGCAAGACTTTTGCAGGCGGAGAGAACACGTTCTTCCTCTGCAACGGAAAGATAACCGTTCACCAGAGCGCCCGGCAGCGCAAATTTCTTCTGTGCCTTCTCGAAACTGACCGTCAGATATTTTCCGTCCTGGGAAATCACGGTGCCCTCTCCGAAGGATTTGTGAACCGCCTTCTGACCGGTCAGCTCCGGAACCGCTGTCTTTTTCTCCACCAGAGACAGCTTCGCTGCCTGCATGGCTGCCGTCTCTCTCTCTTCCAGAAGCGCTGCTGCCTTCTGCATCTTGTCGATGCGTCTTTGTGCCACCGTGCTGATCCGCGATTTGCGCTTTGCCGATTTCTCCGAATACCAGTCCATCGCATACACGGCCCGGATCAGATCAAAGGTAAGAAGATGGAGATTGGGATCCACATTCTCCAGGCCTTCGAGCGCATGCTCCTTCCCGTACTGCTCCAGCCTTCTGCGAACCAACTTCAGAAGCTCCGTTTCACCGGCAAGCTCCGCCGCCGTGTCCTCGGCCAGCCGGTAATAATTCACCAGATTCAGGAAGCGGTCATAGCCGATCTCCTCCTCCGCCTCCGTATATCCGGCAAAAGCAATCACCTCCGGTGCGCGGAAAAAGAAGTCCTGCTCCGGCCGGATCAGTGCCAGATAATCCAGGCCGCTCCAGAGCCTTTGCCGTAGCTCCCAGCGATCCGGTGCCGTATCCTCCAGCAGGCGGTTGCAGGTCTCCGCAAATTCATGAATTTTCTCCATGCGGTCATCGATGCTCCCACCGTCTTCTCCCAGAAGCAGGATGAACGCGCGGCGCACCTCCTCTTCATGCCCGTTCCGGCACAGAAACGAAAGGCCCCGCAGAGGCTTCTCATCATCCTTTTCCAGAAAGCTCTCCGCCGGCCCGAATGCCCGGTCCAGCATTTCCGCCAGATCCTCTGCATCCGGATTGAAGTTCCTTTTGCACACAAGCGCCGCCGCAAAACGACCGCACGGATTATAGGCGCTGTCCGCCCACTCTTCATAGTGATTCCGATAAATATGCGCTAAAATCCGGATACGTTCACTGTTCACGGCTTCCTCCTTTAAGGTTTTCGTCCCCACAATCGTGTTTTCTGGCTATTTTTGCAATGTAGCTCACATATATTCTTATTATATATATTTTTCGTATTTTTCGCAAAGCGCACTGAAAAATTATTCTTCTATGTCGTTTCCGTCAGTCATCTCTTTCCTGCAGTTTCCGCGCCCGCATGGGACAGAAGGAGCGTTTTGTCCGATGAAATCAGGCTTTGCAGGCATTAGAATAGTCAAAGGTTCGAAAAAAAGGTGAACATGACCATGCATTTCCCGTTTCCGAAGGAAATGCCCGGTTTTCAGTTTCAGAAGAGAGAGAGGAAGTTATGGCAGGAAAAGTTGAAAATCTGACTCATGCGGCAGAGCGTCAGGCAATGTCCGTTCTCATTGACGGACTTCTCAAAACCATCAAGAACTCGGATGACCGCACCGAGACTTATCTGAAGATCGTCGATATTGCGGCGAAGTTTTACGGAAAGGGTGCTACCGCCGACAAGCTGGATGCTGTCCGCGCTGCCATCAAGGATCCCAACAACCGTTGGTTCAAATACATCAACCGCATCATCGACGAGACCGATCCCCACTATGCGAAGATGATGCTCTTAAACCTCGGCTATGAGGCTTTCCTTCGCGGCACCAAGACCATCCGCGCAAACCGTGAGAAATACGGCTGCAACATCCCGTGGCTGATTCTGTTTGATCCCACCATGGCCTGCAACATGCACTGCATAGGCTGCTGGTCCGGAACCTACGGCCACAAGTCAAATCTTTCCTTCGAGGATATGGACAAGATTGTCTCCGAGGGTAAGGATCTCGGCGCATATCTGTACATGATGACAGGCGGTGAGCCGACTGTCCGCATGAACGATATTTTCCGTCTTGCAGAAAAGCATAACGACTGCTTCTTCGCCCTGTACTCCAACTCCACTCTGATCACCGATGCAATGTGTGAGAGAGTCAAGGAGCTTGGCAACATCACCTTTATGCTGTCCATCGAGGGCACACCGGACACCAACGATGCCCGCCGCGGCGAGGGGCATTATGCCGCTGTTATGAAGGCCATGGATCTTCTGAAGAAGCACGGCATTGTATTCGGTACTTCGATCTGCTACACCAGAGCCAACATTGAGGCAGTCACCAGCGATGACTTCTTCCACATGCTGGAGGAAAAGGGTGCGCGCTTTGGCTTCTATTTCCATCTGATGCCGGTTGGCAACAATGCGGCTCCCGAGCTTATGCCTACCGTAGAGCAGCGTGAATACATGATCAAGAGAATCCGTGAGGTCCGCGGCAAGGACAGCGATATCTGCTTCTATCCGATGGACTTCCAGAACGACGGTGAATTCGTCGGCGGATGTATTGCAGGCGGCCGCAACTACTTCCACATCAACTCCAACGGTGATGCGGAGCCTTGCGTGTTCATCCACTTCTCCAACACCAACATCCATGACAACACCATTCTGGAGATGCTCCAGAGCCCGCTGTTCATGGCTTATCACGAGGGTCAGCCGTTCAACCGCAACCACCTTCGTCCCTGCCCGATGCTGGAGAACCCGCAGATCCTTCGCCAGATCGTTGAGGCAACCGGGGCTCACCAGACGAACCTGGAGTCTCCGGAGAGCGTAGATCATCTCTGTGAGAAGTGTGATGCCTACTCGAAGGAATGGGCTCCTGTCGCAGATAAGATCTGGGCGGAGCAGTCTCACAAGCGTCCCGCTTACGAGAACTACACGGAAGAGAAGAAGGAGCATCCGGAGCTCGCTGCATTTGAGCACGCAGACGGAACCGAGCACATCGATCTGTAATTCATCCTGTCATTTATCGGTTCTGCATCCGGCTTGAATCCGTAAAAATAAAAGCCTGCCCGAGGGGATTTTCAAATCATCCCTTCGGGCAGGCTTTTTTATTTTCTGTAATACGTGCTTTACTGCGTTTCCTGAGTCAGCCCCTTGTTGGCCTGCATCTTCAGATAAGCGTTGATAAACCGGTCAATATTACCGTTCAGAACGCCATCGGTGTCTGAGGTCTCCTCCTGCGTTCTCGTGTCCTTTACCATGGTATAGGGCTGGAGGACATAGGAACGGATCTGGGAGCCCCAGGCGATATCCTTCACGTCGCCGCGGATACCGTCACGCATGGCCTCCTCTTCCTGCTGCTTCAGAAGGAAGAGCTTCGCCCGCAGCATCTCAAATGCCTTGTCCTTGTTCTGGAACTGGGAACGCTCATTCTGGCAGGTAACCACGATTCCGGTCGGGAAGTGCGTGATTCGGATTGCCGAAGACGTCTTATTGATGTGCTGTCCGCCGGCACCCGAGGAGCGATAGGTATCGATCCGGATATCGTCCGGCTTGATCTCGATATCATTGTCCTGTGCAAGCTCCGGCATCACCTCACAGGAGACAAACGATGTCTGTCTCTTGCCCTGCGCATTAAACGGGCTGATCCGGACAAGGCGGTGTACGCCGTGCTCCGAGCGAAGGAAGCCGTAGGCATTGGTTCCGTTGATCTGGAAGTCCACGGATTTGATGCCGGCTTCATCGCCGTCCACCAGGTTCATGACATCCAAGGTAAAGCCCTTCTTATCTGCCCATCTGGAATACATACGGAACAGCATGGAGCACCAGTCACAGGACTCGGTGCCGCCGGCACCCGCATTCAGGGAGACAATGGCATTGTTCTCATCATAGGGGCCTGTCAGCAGCGTGGACAGGCGGATTTCCTCCAGATGATTTTCAAAATCATCCAGCTCATTCCGGACATCCTCTACCGCTGACGCATCTCCGTCCTCGTTTGCCATCTCAATCAGGTCCATGATGTCCTGATACTGACGGTCCAGATTCTCTGCTTCGTCTACCGTTCTCTGCAGATCCTTCAGATTCTTCATCTTGGCATTGGCCTTGTCGGCATCGCTCCAGAAATCCGGAGCCTCCATCTCACGGGAAAGCTCTTCGATTCTCTGCTTCTTGAACGGAATGTTCAGGGAATCGATTCCTTCCTTCAAAGCCTCCTGCTGGCCCTGCAGTTCGATTTTCATCTGGTCAAGTTCAACCATATATTCTTATCCTCTTACCGCATTCCTCTGCGGATTTCTCAGTTCAGTCCTCTGCCGCAGCAGTTCTTGTATTTCTTGCCGCTTCCACACGGGCAGGGATCATTGGGGTAAATCTTCTTCTCCGCGCGCTTTACCGGCTCACGAACACCGCTCTCGGCATCCTTGTTGGTGCCGGTCACCTTCGCCACCTGCTCGCGCTCTACCTTCTGCTCCACGCGGATGCGGAACAGCGTGCGGATCGTATCCTCCATGATGCCCTGGCTCATCTCATTGAACATGTCATAGCCGGCCATCTTGTACTCGACAAGCGGATCTCTCTGACCATAGGCCTGAAGTCCGATGCTCTGGCGCAGCTGCTCCATGTCATCAATATGATTCATCCAGCGGGAATCCACCGAGCGAAGAAGAACGACGCGCTCCACCTCACGGATCGCCTCCGGCTCGGGGAACTCCGCTTCCTTTGCCTCATAGAGCTTGACCGCCTCTTCCTTCAGCTGCTGCTTCAGTCCGTCCGGTGACAGGTCGTTGATGCGTCCTCTTGTCACCTTCTCCAGCGGGATGATGGGAAGCAGGATGTCATTGAGCTCGGTAAGCTCCCAGCTGTCGGAGTCTGCGTTCTCGCCGATCACCATGTCCACGGAATGCTCCACAATGCCGGTAATCATCTTATAGATGGAATCCCGCATGCTCTTTCCGTCCAGCACCTCGCGGCGCTCACCATAGATGATCTCACGCTGCTCATTCATGACCTGATCGTAATCCAGCAGGTTCTTACGAATGCCGAAGTTATTGGTCTCGATCTTCTTCTGTGCGCTTTCCACAGCCTTTGACAGGGACTTGTGTGAAATTTCCTGTCCCTCCGGTACGCCCAGTGCCTCGAACATCCGGATCATCCGCTCGGAGCCGAACAGGCGCATCAGATCGTCCTCCAGGGAAATGTAGAAACGGGATTCACCCGGATCTCCCTGACGTCCGGAACGTCCGCGGAGCTGATTGTCGATACGTCTGGACTCATGACGCTCGGTGCCGACAACCTTCAGGCCGCCTGCTGCCTTTGCTTCATCATCCAGCTTGATATCCGTACCACGGCCTGCCATGTTCGTAGCAATCGTAACGGCACCGTGCTGGCCCGCCTGTGCCACGATCTGTGCCTCCAGCTCATGGTTCTTCGCATTCAGTACGTTGTGCGGAATGCCTTCCTTTCTCAGCATCCTGGAGAGCATCTCCGACGTCTCAATCGTGATCGTGCCGACCAGGACGGGCTGCTGCTTCGCATGCGCCTCCTTGACGGACTCGACAACGGCATTGAACTTCTCTCTCTTTGTCTTGTAAACCGCGTCGTTGTGATCGATACGCTGCACCGGACGGTTGGTCGGAATCACGATAACGTCCATACCGTAGATCTCACGGAACTCCTGCTCCTCCGTCAGAGCGGTACCGGTCATACCGCACTTCTTGTCGAACTTATTGAAGAAGTTCTGGAACGTGATGGTGGCAAGCGTCTTGGATTCGCGCTTGACCTTCACATGCTCCTTCGCCTCAATCGCCTGATGCAGCCCGTCCGAATAGCGGCGCCCCGGCATCACGCGGCCCGTAAATTCATCGACAATCATGACCTCATCGTCGCGGACGATGTAATCATGATCCTTCTGCATCAGATTGTTGGCACGAAGGGCCAGAATGATGCAGTGCTGAATTTCCAGATTTTCCGGATCCGCCAGGTTTTTAAGATGGAAAAACTTCTCCGTCTTCTCAATGCCCTGTGCGGTCAGATTGACAATCTTATCCTTCTCATTAACGACAAAATCTCCGGTCTCCTCCTGCTCGATTCCCATGATGGCATCGATCTTGGAGAGATCCTCCACGTCCTTGCCTCTGGTCATCTGCTTCGCCAGAATGTCACAGGCCTCATAGATTCTGGTGGATTTGTCGCTCTGTCCGGAAATGATCAGCGGCGTTCTTGCTTCATCGATCAGGATGGAGTCCACCTCATCGATGATGGCATAGTGCAGACCGCGCAGAACCAGCTGATTCTTGTAGATTGCCATGTTATCACGCAGGTAATCAAAGCCCAACTCGTTGTTGGTCACATAGGTGATATCGCAGCCATAGGCCTGCTGTCTCTCCTCGGAGCTCATGCCATTCAGAACAACGCCTACCGTCAGTCCCATGAAGGTATAGACCTGTCCCATCCACTCCGCGTCACGCTTCGCCAGATAGTCATTGACAGTAACAACGTGAACGCCCTTGCCTTCCAGTGCATTCAGATAAACCGGCAGTGTTCCTACCAGAGTCTTACCTTCACCGGTCTTCATCTCCGCGATTCGTCCCTGATGAAGAACGACACCACCGATCAGCTGAACCCGGAAGGGCTCCATATTCAATGCTCTCTTCGCACCCTCACGGACTGCCGCAAAGGCTTCCGGAAGAAGATCATCCAGAGTCTCGCCTTCACTCAGGCGCTTGCGGAATTCCACTGTTTTCCCGCGGAGCTCCTCATCAGAGAGCGCCTGCATATCCGGTCGCAGGCTCTCAATCTTTCGGATTGTGGGCTCAATTCTGCGAAGCTCACGTTCACTGTGCGTCCCGAAAATCTTATCGGTAATTTTTGCCATAGATTCTAACTCCTGCCGCGGTCTGTCCGCGGCGCCATATTAATACGCCTTTGCTTCCTCTTCGCCGTTCATGACGCGGAGGGCTCCCTGTGCCAGCGCAAGCAGCTCATCTTCGCCGGGATAAAGCTTCACCGGCGCGATAAAGGATACCCGGTCGCTGATCATCTGTGTAATAGCCTTGTCATAAGCAATGCCGCCGGTCATGATGATCGCATCAACCTTTCCGGACAGAACTGCTGCCATTGCACCGATGTTCTTGGACATCTGATAAACAAATGCATCACGGATCAGAGTTGCCTCCTTGTCGCCCTCATTGACACGCTTCTCAACGTCGCGTGCATCGTTGGTTCCAAGATATGCATTGAAGCCGCCGTTTCCGACGATCTTCTTTCTCATCTCCGCTTCCGTAAGGCCGCTCTCATAGCACATCTTGATCAGAGCTCCGGACGGCAGTCCTCCTGCGCGCTCCGGGGAGAATGCTCCGTCTCCGTCAAGTGCATTGAATACATCGACAACACGGCCCTTCTCATGTGCGCCGACCGATACGCCGCCGCCCATGTGAACGACGATAAGATTCAGATCGGTGTACTTCTTCCCGACCTCCTTGGCATAGCGTCTTGCCATTGCCTTCTGGTTGAGTGCATGGAAGATCGAAACGCGGCTGATCTCCGGAACACCGGAAATTCTTGCAACCGGCTCCATCTCATCCACAACGACGGGATCTACGATGTAAGACGGAACGCCAAGCTCATCGCCGATCTCGCGGGCCAGAATTCCGCCAAGATTCGAAGCATGCTCGCCCTGCGGCGGATTCTTCAGATCTGCAAGAAGCGCATCGTTTACGGCATAGGTGCCGCCCGGAATGGGCTTCAGCAGACCGCCGCGGCCAACGATGACCTGAAAGCTCTTCGGATCAATGTTCTCTTCCTTCAATGCATCGAGAATGATCTGCTTTCTGAAATCCTTCTGGGCAAAAATAGTCGCGAACTGCGCGATCTCCTCTGTCGAATGACGGAGCGTCTTGTCCAGAATCTGTGTCTCGTCCTCAAAGACACCGATCTTCGTAGAAGTGGAACCGGGATTAATAATCAGACTTCTGATTGCCATAACAGACTCCTTCCTTAGTCAAAGCTCTTCTCAGAAACCTTCTCCGAGGTGATGAGCAACAACGGCTGCAACGGCGATGGAATTCACCTTTGTCTCCTTGGAATCCGAACGGGAGGTCAGGATCGCAGGAGCCTTCGTTCCCATCAGAATGCAGGCATTCTTAAACGGAACGGTATGAACAATCGTCTTGTATACAAGGTTTCCGGCATGAATATCCGGGAACAGAAGAACATCGGCGTCGCCGACAATCTTGCGGTTCTCTGCGCCAGCCTTGTGCTTCGCAGCCTCCGGGTCAATGGCGAGATCCATGGAAAGAGGTCCGTCCACGATGCAGTCCTTGATGCGTCCTTCCTCATTCCACTTGGTGAGCTCGGCCGCCTCAACGGTAACCGGCATCTTGGGATTGACCACCTCAACGGCAGCAAGGGGAGCAACCTTCGGATTGTAAACGCCGCAGGCATTGCAGACCTTGACCACGTAATTGATGATCTGCTCCTTGTCCTCCAGCGTCGGGTAAGGACAGAAGGCAACGTCTGTCAGGAACAGAAGACGCTTAATGCCCTGAATTTCGAAAACACAGACATGGCTGAGCATCTTGCCGGTGCGCAGTCCGACTTCCTTGTTCAGAACGCTTCGAAGGAAGGTCTTGGACTCCAGTGCGCCCTTCATATACATATCCGCTTCCTTGTCATGAACCAGCTTGACAGCGGTCAGTGCTGCCTGATCCACATCCGGCTCATGAATGATGCGGATGCCGTCCTTGTCCAGATCCCAACCGATCTGTCCGGCAATCTCACGGATCTTCGGCTCATCACCGACCAGAATCGGCTCTGCGATTCCTCTCTCCTTCGCCTCAAAAACAGCTTCCATAACCGGAAGGTCCTGTGCCGCCGCAACCGACAGCTTCTTGGTGGGGATTTCCTTCACCTGTGCCAGGATGTCTTCAAACGATGCGCTCATTGTATTACCTCCATCCATCTGTGCTTACCATCTATGAAATCCGCGATCGGATCCGTTCAGCATTCCGTAAGCCGTTTCCGGCCCGTTCCCCTGCCCTTTTCCATCCGGGTTTCGTTATAGAAAAAATGTGACAGCGTGCATTCGGGCACAATGATCCCTTATACACACTGTCACGATTTTAACACACTAAGAAGCCTCATTCAATCCGCTTCTCGTAACTGTTCCTGCGGCTTCCGTCACCTTCCGGACTTGTCCGCCAGGGACTCTCCCTGTCGCATCACCTTCTGGACTTGTCGTAGGTTTCTCCGAGAGCCTTCGGCGCCTGATTGTGCTTCGAAAGGAAAATCAGAAGCAGCAGCGTCACCACATAAGGCAGGATCATCACGAGATCCGAGTACGCGCTCGGCATTCCGAGAATCTGAACCATCTGGTAGCCAAAGGATCTGGCAAAGCCGAAGATCAGGCACGCCCCAAGAGAGGGCAGCAGATTCCAGTTGCCGAAGATATAGCCTGCAATGGCAAGATATCCGTATCCCATGTAAATATCATTCGAGAACTTCGCCGAAATCGAGTAGGCAAAGCAGATACCTGCAAGTCCGGACAGAGCTCCGCTGACCATCACGGCGATGAACTGAATCTGCGCAACGTTTCCGCCCGCTGCATCCACCGCTGCCGGATTGTCGCCGCACGCGCGAAGCCGGAGGCCGAAGGAGGTCCGGTACAGCACATACCACGCGACGAACGCAATCACAAGAATCAGAAATTCAAACGGATATACATTGGTAAAGAATGCTCCCAGAACCGGGATCTGTGACAGCCCCGGGATTGTAATTCTCTGAGAAACGCCAAGCTCAAACTTATCAGAAGCAGCCCCGAAGACGTTCCGGTTGATGGTCTTTGTCAGGAACGAGGTCAGTGCCATGGCAAGAATGTTCACCACGACACCGCTGATGACCTGATTGGCCTTGAACTTGATGCAGAGTGCTGCGTGCAGCATGGAATACACGGCACCGCCGATCATTGCAAAGAGCATCGCCATATAATAAGGAACCTGTGACGTTCCTCCCATGCTGCGGATCAGGCAGTAGGCCACGAGAGCTCCCGTGAAGGCACCCATTCCCTGCAGGCCCTCAAGTGCCAGGTTCGTGATGCCGGACCTCTCGGAGTAGATACCGCCGATTGCCATGATAAAAAGCGGAAGGGCGAAGCTCATTCCATTGATGATGATGTTGTTAACCGCCGTCATGCCTGCTCCTCCTTCTTCACATCTTCTGTTTTTCCTGCGCTTTCCGCCGTTTCTTCCTTTGCCGCGTTTCCAGCGTTTTCCACCTTTGCTGCAGACTTTTTCCCGCTCTCACGGCGCTCCATTTTCTGCATGAAATATGCATTGCAGGCACTGGCCAGAAGGATCAGACCCGTGATCACATCCGCCATTTCGGACTCAAGACCTGCCTGCGAGCTCATGTAGGTTGAGCCCTTCTCGATGATTTCCACCAGGAAGGCCGCAACAAAAATACCGGCCGGCTCGGAGCTTCCAAGAAGGCAGACCGCAATCGCATCAAAACCCGTGCTGATCAGAACCTTCGGCTGAATGGAGGCAAAATACCCCAGATAGTAGGTAACACCTGCGATTCCTGCCAGAGCACCGGAGATCGCCATGGAGGAAATAATCGCGCGGCGGACATCAACGCCTGCATATTTTGCTGCCGTCCGGTTGATGCCGGTTGCTTTCAGCTCGAAACCGAAATCCGTGTGATCCATCATAAACTTCACAAGAACCATTACGGCAATCGCAAGAAGGAAGCCGATCGGAAGATCATACTTGAAGCCGCCGATCAGGTGCTGATGAAGCGTCAGTCTCGCGCTCTCATTGATCGGAGTGGACTGCCGGGAAACCGGATCCACGTATCTTGTCTGGATAAAAAAGCTCGTCACATACCGGATGATGTAGTTCAGCATGATGGAGGAAACAACCTCATTGATGTTGAACTTATATTTCAGAAGACCGATCAGTGCGCCGACGAGCATACCGGTTGCCATGCCGACAAGAATGGCGAGAGGCTTTGCCGCAATTCCCGGAAGATTCGAATAGCCAACCGTTACGGTTGCCACGAAGCCTGCTGCCAGCATCTGACCGGAAATTCCGATGTTGAACAGGCCTGTTTTCATGGCAACGGCACATGAGAGAGCGGCAAACAGCATCGGTGTCAGGAAGTCCACATAGCTGGACAGATCCGTCAGCATGCTTTTCCCGCCGCCGTACTTGCCCTTCGGGGCCATGCCGCAGCCCTGCAGCAGATTGTAGTAGGCTGTCAGCGGATTCTTGCCAAGGATCAGAATGACCACAGCGCCGAATACCAGGCTTCCGATGACAGAGAGAAATGCAACCTTAAGATATCGCTTCTGATTCTCGTTCATTTCTTTACCCCCATCATGTACTCACCCACCTCTGCCGTCGTAAATTCCGATGCAGAAGCAATTTTGTTCAGCTGACCGCCGTAAATGACACCGATGGTATCAGCAAGCTGCATGACTTCATCAAGCTCCAGGGAAACCAGAAGGATTGCCTTTCCCTTCTCTCTTTCCTCCAGAATCTGACGATGAATCCGATCGATTGCGCCAATATCCAGTCCTCTGGTCGGCTGCACAAAGAGAATCAGCGGAGAATTTTCTTCGATTTCACGTCCGACGATTGCCTTCTGCTGATTGCCGCCCGACATGGAACGCACAATCGTTTCATTGCCCTCCGCGCTGCGAATATCGTACTTGTCAATCAGCTGATCTCCGTATTGCCGGAACTGCTTCCTGCTGAGAACATGCCGGTGCGAAAACGGCTCGCGGTAATAGCGGCGAAGGCCAAGGTCTTCATCCAGGCGAAAATCCAGAATCAGACCGACGTTCTGACGATCCTCCGGAATGTAGGAAAACAGGCCGGAGCGGGTTCTCTTCCGCACACTCTGATGCGTAATCTCTTCTCCTGCCACCGAGATCGAACCGGAGGACACCGGAAGAAGTCCTGCGATCGCATCCGCAATTTCCGTCTGACCGTTTCCGGAGACACCTGCAATGGCAAAAATCTCTCCTTCGTGAATCGAGAAGGATACGTTCTTCACCACATCAAATTTGTCCTCATTCTGCACGGTGAGATTTTTCACCGACAGGATCTCTTTTCCGAAGCGGGCAGGCGTCTTCTCCAGCTTCAGCTCCACCTCATGTCCGACCATGAGGCTTGCCATCTCACGCGTATCCACATCTGCAACATCACGCACGGTGATGAGCTTTCCGCGGCGCAGAACCGCACAGCGATCCGCCACCTTTTTGATCTCATCCAGCTTGTGTGTAATCAGAATGATGGTTTTCCCGCCGTCCCGAAGATTCTGAATGATTTTCAGCAGGGAATCGATTTCCTGAGGAGTCAGCACTGCAGTCGGCTCGTCAAAAATCAGAATCTCCGCCTGGCGATACAGCATCTTCAGAATCTCCACGCGCTGTCTCGTCGATACATTCAAATCACTGACGACCTTCGTGGGATCCACCTCCAGGCCGTACTGCTTCGACAGCTCGGCAATCTCCCGGTTGGCCTTCTTCATATCCACATACGGAAACAGGCCGAGTGCCTTCTTCTGCGGCTCCACACCAAGAACAATGTTCTCCGCAATCGTATAATTGCTGACAAGCTTGAAATGCTGATGAACCATACCGATGTTCAGCTCGGATGCATACCTCGGAGAAACAATCTTCTCCTTCTTTCCGCGCACAATAATCTCACCCTCATCCGGCTCGTACATGCCGAACAGAACGCTCATCAGCGTGGATTTGCCCGCACCGTTTTCACCCAGAAGTGCAAAAATCTCTCCTTTTCGGATCTTCAGGGTGACATCATCGTTCGCGACAATGCCGGGAAAGCGTTTGGTGATGTGATTCATCTCAATAATGTAAGGTGACTCCGCCATAGTGCTCTTCTCCTTTTGTTCCATTGTGGTTCCCTGTTGTCAGAATATGTGAAACAAAAATATACGTGAAAACAAAATATATGGGAAACAAAATGCAAAAAGATGCAACGGGTCTCTGAAACCCGCTGCACCTGAAACCACCGACAGACGTAAACGTCCGGCCGGACATTCTGCCCGGCAGCCGGACCATCCGGAGGCTGCACCCGGCAGTTCGGATGTTACGTCTGGCAGTTCCTTATTTTAGTTCAGTCCTACAAAATCGTCCGGAGTTGTGCCGCCGAAGTTGGAAGCGGGAACAACAGTTCCGTCCTTAATGAGCCCATATGCCTCGTTGATCTTCTCGATGGCTTCATCGGAAAGCTGGCAGTGAGCAGGATCGCTTACAAAACCGGTAGAATCGGTATCTGCACCCAGAAGAGCATTCTCACCCTTGAAGGTTCCGTTCTTCACGTTGTTCAGCTGCTTCTCAACGTTCTTGTCCATGATCTTCAGAGCGGAGGTCAGGATGATGTTGGAATCGCCGTTAACGCCGTCATTGTACTGGTCGGTATCGCAGCCGATTACATATACCGGCTTGTCAGCAGTGGATGCTTCCTTAACTGCAGTGAACACACCGTTTCCGGATGCACCTGCTGCAACAAAGATAACATCACAGCCATCGCCGATCAGAGCCTCGCCGACGATCTTTCCGGTTGCTTCATCTGCGAAGGAGCCAACATAGTTGCCGCCTACGTTTGCACCGGTAACATCGGTTCCTGCATATGCAGACTCTTCAACGCACTCCGCATTTGTGCCGTAGTTCTTGTTCGCATACTTCACGCCACACATAAAGCCGTACTGGTAGTTTACGTTGGAAGGATATGCAATTCCGTTGACAACAGCAACCTTGCCGGTCTGTGTTGTCATTGCAGCTGCAATACCTGCAAGGAAGCCGGACTCCTGCTCCTTGAAGGTCATGGAATATACGTTGTCATACTGTGCTTCGTTGCCGTCCGCATCGGTCGGGTTGGTATCTACCAGAACGAAATCAACATCCGGGTTCTCCTCTGCGATCGGTCCGATTCCAGCAAACTGGAAGCCGCAGCATACGATAACATCATAATCTGCAACAATTCCCTCTACGGTCTGGTAGCAGGCAGTGGTATCACCGGTCTCTTCCTTGATCGGGGTTACCTTGCTGTCCGGGTTCTCAGCGATAAATGCCTGAATTCCCTCATAGTTGTTCTGGTTAAAGGAACCATCATCTACGCCGGAAGGAGAAGAAACGATTGCGATGTTCAGAGCTGCGCTCTCGTCTCCTGCCTCTGCAGCCTCGGTAGCTGCCTCTGTGGAAGCCTCTTCGGAAGCTTCTGTCTCTGCTGCAGCCTCCGTGGAAGCAGCGGTGCTGGTGGCATCCTCTGTTACCGGAGTTCCGGAACAGCCAGCCAGAAGTGCTGCTGCCATTGCCATAGAGCAAACCATGCTAATGACTTTTTTCTTCATATTGATCCTCCTCTGAATGGAATCGGCCATCCCGGTGAACGTCTGTCTTCAATGTACAGTCTGTTCCAGGTGAACAACCTGTCCCTGACGAACATCTGTCCTCTGCGATGGCAGAACTATGTTATCCTCCGACATTCTGTAATCACAAAAATGTCAGCTGACGTAGGCATTATGACACAATTTCTCATCTCTGAACAGAGCAGTTTCAACCGATTATTATACCGAAGCGAAACATACTTTTTACACTCCTGCACAAACATACACATTTTAAAAGCAGCTGCTCTCGGGCAGTGACTGCTCTCAGGCAGTGGCTCTTGGACTTCTGTTGCTTTTGGGAGGTGGCTGTAGTCTGTCCCTGAATCCGGCAGTCGTCGCTTCCGGATTATTTACAGATATCTCTCCGCCAGACTTTCCAGTATTTTCTGGTTCAGCATACTTTGTTCCGTCTCAAAGGTCAGAATCAGGCGCTCCCCCGGATAAATACCATTTTTCATGTACAGCTCTATTTTCCGCACGGCACTTCTTGCATATTCCTGCTTATCCATCATCCCTTCGTGTTCCCAGTAAATCTCCTGACCGGTCCTTGGTGACAGGAATGTGAAATCCGGATACACGATGCCAAATTCCTTCAAGTGCAATGGCTTTTCGTATTTGTACAGAATGTTCTTCCTGTAGAAGTAATCCGCAAGTATTTTTTCTGATTTCGACCGAACTCGCTCTCCCCTCTCCGTCAGAATCAGTGCTGTTCCTTCCTGAAATTCTTTTCCCTGATAGGGTATTTCATACCACTTCTGAAGCTTGTATTCCCAGGAATCCTCGACCGGATGAATCAGCTTCTGTCTGTCCGGATGCATGGAATCATACAGTTGATTTATATCTTCATCCACATCCGTTTTCAACGTTCTTCTTATTTGAGCAAGCCGCTTCTCTGCTTTTCTGATAACAGCTTTGTTGTAGTCCTTCTGGGCCAATTGCCTGCACAAGGTTATGTTCTTCTTCGATATATAAGTGTCGTTTTTGTCCTCAAAGCACTGATAATAACGGCATCCACTCCGGCACTTTGATATTCGGAGATAGCCTTCCGGCATATCGACATTCTCATTTCGAGCCTCATCCACGATCCTTTCCAACCGCTTCTGCTCCTCAAGCAGTGCATTCTTCAGTTTCTGCATCAAATACTCCTTTCCTGGTTTCCCTGCTAATTTTCTTGTTTGCCTTTCTTGCTGACCTTCCCTTCCGGTCTTCCTTTGGGTTGCTTTCTTGTTGACCTACCTGCCGGTCTTCCTTTGAGTTGCTTCCTCATTCACAGCCGAGTGAATGCATCTTAATCTTGCATTTCTGAGATTGTGGGATTATTTTTCCACCGGTTGTATCTCTATCGGCTGAAAATATCCTTTTGGGATTCATCGCCTCCTTTTAATTTCATCCCCGCCGATGAAATTTCTCTCTCAGGGATGATTCTCTCCTGCTAGTTTCATCCCTGCTGATGAAATTTCTCTCTCAGGGATGATTCTCTCCTGCTAGTTTCATCCCTCCCGATGAAATTTCTCTTTCAGGGATGATTCTCTCCCGCTAGTTTCATCCCTCCCGATGAAATTTCTCTCTCAGGGATGATTCTGATAAAGCGGGCTTCCACCCAAACCCCAAACACACCTGTGCAGTTAAATAAGTTGATCGCAAGGAATAATCGCATGATAATATTCCTCGCTTTCATCGCTGTTTCTGTTTGAAAGCTGAATGTCGAATTCCGAATTAGAATCGGATTTGTTCTGAATTCCGGATTTGAATCAGATTTGTCCTGGATTTCGAATTGAAACGATTTGATGCAAATTGAAACTGATTATAACCGTCGACTATAGCGAACTGAAAATGACGCGAATTTGAGATTTGCTTTCATTTCTCTGCCACGGCCGACTTCCTAAAACTCCGTGGCCGACTTTCAAAGTCCCGCGGCCGGCTTCCTAAAACTCCGCAGCCGGCTTCCAAAAGCTCCAATGGATCGGCTTCTAAGATTTTATTGTACTGAACATTAGCACAAATATCCATAGTTCAGAAGCTTCTCTTCACAAGAATATGTAAATAACTTTTCTCGTTCCTGAAGCAAGAGAAGTGAGAAAAGAAATGTTCTGACTCCAGAACCTGTCCCTCAGGGGAGGGGACGATTCAGCAAGCGAAAAAAAGCAAAAAGCAAATGAAAAGAAAAAAAACAAGTGAGAGGAAGCAAAAGGAGACTTCTGTTTTTCACAGAAGTCTCCGAAATACAGTTTTCTTGCATCAGGCCATGAAATTCCTGTCCTGATTACTTTCCTCAGCATGTCTCCCTGGTGTGATGCTTGCTGCCGTGAGGTGCTATTCCTCCGGAAAACCGCTTGCTGCCGTGAGGTGCTGCTCCTCCGGCAAAACTCCTGCTGCCCAAGTCGCCGTTCCTATGCATCCTCGATGCGGCTCTCCGGCAAAACTCTTGCTGACGCGATGCGTCGTTCCTGTGCATCCTCGATGCGGCTCTCCGGCAGAAGATCTGTCATGCTCTTGAGGCCTGTCGCCACCGTGGAAGTATTATGCAGCATGGCCGAGGTCGCGGGCGGAAGGATTCCGCCGATGCCGAGTGCAATCAGGAATCCGTTAAAGCCGATGATAAAGCGGTAATTGCTCTCGATCCGTTTCATCAGCTTCTCGGACAGTCGCCGCAGCACCACGATCTGATACAGGTCCGCCGCCGAAATGGTGATATCCGCCACCTCTCTTGCAATCGCCGCGCCGTCGCTGATGGCAACACCGACATCCGCCTCGGAAAGTGCGGGTGTATCGTTCACACCGTCGCCGACCATGATCACCTTGCGTCCCTTTTCATGCTCCTTCCGAATGAAGGCCGCCTTGTCCTCCGGCAGAACCTCCGCATGGAACTCATCAATGTTCAGAGCCGCAGCCACAGCCTCGGCCGTCTTCTCATTGTCGCCGGTCATCATGCAGACCTTGGAAATCCCAAGTCCATGCAGGGCATTCACCACCTCCGCCGCCTCCTCGCGGAGCGGATCAAAAATACAGATCACAGCCTTCAATCTTCCGTCAATTGCCAGATACAGATGAGAATATTGCGGAGGAAGCGCATTCATTCTGTCCTCTTCCGAAGGATCCACGCTGCACTTCTCGTCCTCAAAGACAAAATGATAGCTTCCGATCACCGCACGCTTGCCGCTGATCTCGCTGGCAATGCCGTGCGCCACCACATATTTTACCTCTGTATGCATCTCCTCATGCCGGATGCCGCTCTTCTTTGCTTCCGCCACTACCGCATTCGCAATGGAATGAGGAAAATGCTCTTCCAGGCAGGCCGCGACCTTCAATGCCTCTTCCTCACTCTCGCCGTCGAAGGTTTCAATATGAACCACCGTCGGTGTCGCATGCGTCAGAGTTCCTGTTTTGTCGAAAACAATCGTATCCGCCTGTGCCACAGCCTCCAGAAACTTGCCGCCCTTGACGGAAATGTCATAGGCTCCCGCCTCACGGATTGCGGACAGCACCGAAAGCGGCATGGAGAGCTTCAATGCGCAGGAAAAATCCACCATCAGAGAAGCCATTGCCCGCGTGACATCTCCCGTCAGGAGATAGACGAGCACCGTCAGTCCGAGCGAATACGGAACCAGCGAATCCGCCAGGTGAAAGGCCTTCGCCTCCGTGGTGGATTTCAGCTTCTCCGACTCCTCGATCATGTGGACGATCTGGTCGTATTTTCCCGTGCCGGCCTTTTTCGTAACCTCGATGATACACTCACCTTCCTCAACCACGGTTCCGGCATAGACATAGCCGCCCTCCGTCTTCACAACCGGCACCGATTCTCCGGTCATGGAAGCCTGGTTGACGCTCATCTCACCTTCCACGACAACGCCGTCCAGAGGAATCACATTCGACGTACGGACGCTGATGCGGTCGCCGACCTGCACATCATTGACGGAAACCAGCACATCCTGCCCGTCCGCGGCCTTCATCCATATTTTGTCGACCTTCAGGGACATGGATCTTGCAAGATCCCCGATGGATTTCCTGTGCGTCCATTCTTCCAGAAGATCTCCGATGTCCAGAAGCCACATGACGGAAGAGGCCGTGTCAAAATCTCCCATCAGCATGGAGGCCGCAATGGCCGATGCGTCCAGCACCGGGACCTGAAGCTTGCCATGAAGAAGGCACTGAATTCCTCTTGCGATAAATTTTACGCTCCTGAGCGTGGTCCAGGCGATCTGAACCGGCAGCGGCAGAAAAAGCTTCCGAAGATACCTTCCCGCGATGGTCACCGCGAGTTTTTCCTGCGCGATGGCAGCAGGATCCTGGTAAGAAAAAGTACAGAGAGCCTCCAAGAGCTGCCCCCTGTACTTTTCTGTTTTCTTATAGGTGATGCGTGCATCCCCCGTCTCATCGTATACCTTCGCATCCTGCACAAAGGCGAGATTCTTCAGGTAATACTCCAGGATATCCGCCTGATCCATCGACATACGATACCCACCCATGTGAACGCGCATGGTGTGGGCAGATTCATGACGAATTACATATTTCATATCCTGTCTGCCCCGTACTTATTCTGCCTTCTCTTCTTCCTTCCCGGCTTCCTTCTTCGCCTCGTACTCCGCGATGAGGGCCTTTGCGTTCTCGACCGCCTTCTCCTCATCCTCGGCATAGCGCTTCTCATTGATATCTGCGGCATCCGCTCCGATGTCCTCGCAGTTCTCCTTCAGTGTCGTCGCCGTCTTCACAACCGCATCCTTACCGCGAAGCACCGCTGCCGTGCAGTGCGTATATGCCTTCCTGGCCTCTCTGCTGGAAAGGATCGAAATTCCTGCCGTTCCGAACAGAACGCCGCCTGCAAACAATCCCATTTTGCCCCAGTTAAACTTTGCCATCGTAAAATACCTCACTTTCTTCTTATTCCTGCAATTTCTGAGTAAGTACAGACAAACTTTCTCCTGACTGTGCTATGTTAAAATCTCCCTGGCTGTTTTGTAAAGAGAACATTTTTTCCGCTTCTTAATAGCCATTTCGCAGGAAAAACAGGTTTTCCTGCTTTTTAACAGGAATTTGGATTTTTGAATTCTTGTTTTATGAAGCTTACGATTCAAGGAATCTCGCTCACATCCGCCATCGCATCCGGCCGGACGGTTGAAATAATCCCTATGGAAGGAAAAAGCAAGCTGGGGATGCATCCGGC
>ENA-OUQG01000307-OUQG01000307.1-human-gut-metagenome-genome-assembly--contig:-NODE-307-length-31149-cov-11.313694_pt1 | contig 31149 bp, 25 predicted proteins | sample MGYA00237943_ERZ548823 | MGnify/ENA primary metagenome ERZ548823 (study PRJEB26490, sample SAMN05194731) | human gut metagenome | biome: terrestrial biome; feature: human-associated habitat; material... | reverse complement strand
TGTGACCCCCACAGATTTAAAGGTGCTGTTTCCAAGACCCCCAAATATTTAGAGCGAAGGTCTGACCCCTACAAAAATTAAAGACCCTTTTATAATCGCTCGGTCTATTAGTCTACATATTTCTCTAAGAAATGAGCAATATTGCTTTGAACAAGTTTCTTCTCTTTATGATAAGATTCGCCATGTGCAGCATCATTCACAATAAGTAATTTCTTTTCTGCCTGACAGGCATTATAGAGTTCTAATGCCATGTAAGTAGGCACAAAGTGATCCTGGTTACCATGTATAAATAATGTAGGTGTTTTAGACTTCTTGACCTGATTGACTGCACTGGCTTGTTTGAAGTTATACCCTACTGTCTTTTTTGACAATAATGTAGCACTAGGCAGTAATAAGAATGGTGGACATCCTTTATTCTTTAAGTAGTATTTGAATTCATCATAAGCACTTGTATAGCTGCAATCAGCGACAATAGCTTTCACATTATCAGATAATTCTTCACCACTTACCATGAGGACTGTTGCCCCACCCATGGATATACCATGTAAGACAATGCTCATAGGTTCATTATGGAAGTACTCTTCCATTTTTTTAATCCATTCTAATATATCTAAACGGTCTAACCATCCAAAACCAATATAATGTCCTTCTGACTGTCCATGTGCTCTATTATCTGGAAGAAGGATATTATAACCAAGTTCATGATAGAAACGAATATAATATGCAAACTCACGATAATGGTAAGAATGGAATCCATGAACACAGATCACTAATTTATTAGAATCAGGATAAGGAAGGAACTGCCCTTCTAGCTTTAATCCATCATAAGAAGTGATTTCCATATCTATAAATGTCTGATGATCTAGCCATTGTTTATCATCTTTACTCATTGGATGTTTTAATCCTACTTTTTCTTTTTTGCATCTTGTACATACTTTTTCTATCGCAATGCGCCCTGCTGCAAGATAAGTGGCAGATGCCGCAGCTGCTGCGCCTATTGTACCAATAACTACATTCTTCTTTTTCACGAAAAAATGCCTCCTTTTATTTATTATATAAGATATTCTGTGAAGAATTCATATACAAACAATCAAGTTTGAATAAATAATTGACAGATATATGAATTTGTAAGTAGAAAAGGGTATGTTGGAAAGCGATAAATATATGTTTTTAAGAAAGTTTTTGTGTTAGAATAATACCGATATGAGGTGATTTTAATGACACAGGTTATAGGACCAGAACAGATGGATTTATTAGTAAGTGCAGTAAGAGATGGGAAGATTGTTGCATTTCCTACGGAAACTGTTTATGGCGTTGCCTGCTTATTCGATGATTTGAAGGGTCTTGATAGAATTATGGAAATCAAGAAACGTAACCCGAATAAAGCAGTGACTCTTATGTTGTCAAAAAAAGATGATGTAAAGAAGTATGGCTTAGTAGACGAGGGTACCCAGAGAGTGATTGATAAGTTTATGCCAGGTAGAATGACAATCGTATTAAGAAGACTGGATAGTGTGGATTCGAGACATGTTAGTGGAAAAGATACGATAGGTATTAGAATCCCAGACAGTTCTTTCGTTTTGTCACTCATTGATCAGACAGGGCCTTTATCAGTAACAAGTGCTAATTTATCTGGTCAAGGGAATACGACAAACGAAAAAGAAGTACTTGCACAGCTTGATGGACAGATTGATATGGTTGTCAGAGGACAGACTGCTTCGGCAACTGCATCTACAGTCGTGGATTTAAGTCAAGGTGATGTGAGAATACTAAGAGAAGGTTTAATTACCAAAGAAGAAATCGAGGAGGTTTATTATGAAAATTGCAGTCGCTTGTGATCATGGTGGATTACGTTTAAAGAATGTTCTTATTGATGAAATGAAGAAACAGGGTTATGAAGTTGAAGACTATGGTACTTATACTGAAGACTCTTGTGATTATCCTGATTATGCATCTAAAGCAGCTAAAGCTGTTGCATCAGGAGAATGTGAGAAAGGTGTCGTTGTTTGTGGAACAGGCATTGGTGTATCAATTACATGTAATAAGGTAGATGGTATCCGCTGCGCATTATGTCATGATGTATTTAGTGCAAAAGCGACAAGAGCTCATAATGATACTAACATGATTGCAATGGGACAGAGAGTTATTGGAGAAGGACTCGCTGTTGAAATTCTTAATGCATGGCTACATACTGATTTTGAAGGTGGAAGACATGTTAAGAGAATTGAAAAAATGATGGCTTTAGAAAAGGAGTAAGTATTATGAGAGATACAGAAGTATTTTCGAGCGTTGAGCGAGAATTGAATAGACAAAGAAACAATATTGAATTGATTGCTTCCGAAAACTTTGTATCTAAAGAAATTATGGAGCTTGCGGGCTCAGTTCTAACAAATAAATATGCTGAAGGATATCCAGGTAAGAGATATTATGGTGGATGTCAGTTTGTGGATGAAGTAGAAACATTGGCACAGGAAAGACTTAAGAAGTTATTTGGCTGTGAGTATGCAAATGTTCAGCCTCATTCTGGTGCACAAGCGAACACAGCTGTTTATTTTGCTTTATTACAGCCAGGTGATAAAGTACTAGGTATGTCTTTAAATGATGGTGGGCATTTAACTCATGGACATCCATTAAACTACTCTGGTAAGACTTATGAATTCCATGCTTATGGTGTTGATAAGGAAACAGAAAGAATTGATTATGATGAATATAAGAGATTATGTGAAGAAATCAAACCTAAGTTAGTTGTTGCAGGGGCAAGTGCTTATGCAAGAACTATTGATTTCAAATTCATGGCTGAAGTAGCACATAGTGTTGGTGCTATCTTTATGGTAGATATGGCACATATTGCTGGTTTAGTTGCTGCAGGAGATCATCCATCTCCATTCCCTTATGCAGATATCGTGACTACTACAACTCATAAGACTTTAAGAGGTCCTAGAGGTGGTGTCATCATGTGTAAGGAAAAGTATGCAAAAGATATTGATAGAGCTGTTTTCCCTGGTATGCAGGGTGGACCTCTTATGCATATTATTGCTGCTAAAGCGGCTTGCTTCTATGAAGCATTACAGCCTGAATTCAAGGAATATAGTCATCAAATCATTAAGAATGCAAAAGCTTTAGAAGAATCTTTAAAGGAAGAAGGATTCCGTCTTGTAACTGGTGGTACTGATAATCACCTATTACTTATTGATGTAAAGAGCAGCTGTGGTATTACAGGTAAGAAAGCTCAGAGATTACTCGATGAAATCAATATTACAGCTAATAAGAATGCGATTCCTTTCGATACAGAAAAACCTTTCAAGGCTTCTGGAATCCGTGTTGGTACCCCAGCAATGACAACAAAAGGATTCAAGGAAGATGACTTCAGAGAAGTTGGAAAGATTATTGCTTATCGTTTAAAGAATGAAGAAACTGATGAAGTAAAGAATGAATGTCTTGCAAGAGTAAAGAAGTTAACTGATAAAGTGACTATGTATGACGATATTAAATACTAGGAGGTCATAAGATGGTTAAAGTACTCAATCATGCATTAATTAAACACAAACTTTCAATTATGAGAGAAGAAAAGACATCAAACTATATTTTCAAGCAGAACCTTGATGAAATCGCAATGTTGATGGCTTATGAAGTCACAAAAGATTATCCTTTAAAAGAAAAGGAAATTGAAACACCTATTTGTAAGACAACTGGTTATGAACTAGATAGAGATATTATTCTTGTACCTATCTTACGTGCTGGTGTGGGTCTTGTGGATGGCTTCAGAAGAATCATGCCAACTGCGAAAGTAGGTCATATTGGTATGTATAGAGATGAAAAGACATTGATTCCTCATGAATATTATGCTAAATTTCCTAAGGGATTAGAGAGCGCAAAGGTTATTGTTCTTGATCCTATGCTTGCTACTGGTGGTTCAGCGGATATGGCTATCCAGAATATTAAAGATCGTGGTGCGAAGGATATTGAACTTGTCTGCCTTGTAGGTGCACCTGAAGGTGTGAAATACATTGAAGAACGTCATCCAGATGTGAAGCTTACTTTAGCTGCATTAGATGAAAAACTAAATGACAAGGGATATATTGTACCAGGTTTAGGAGATGCGGGAGACCGCTTGTTTGGTACTAATTAATGGGATTTGATGAATATGAAGTAAGAAGAACTTCTGTTAAAGTATTTCTTGCAGGATTGATTCTTGCAGTACTACTTTCCATCATTCTTCATTCAATCAGCTACTGCGTAGGATTTGTATTAGGTTATCTCATTGATTTATTAATTTTACAGATCAATATGAAGATGACTGATACAATACTTTCTATCCAGACTGCAGGTAAGACAATTGCGGTTATGTTATTTATGGCTAAATTGTTTATTTTTGCCGCTGGTTTTGCGATAGCTGGATTCTTTCCAGAAATAGTAAACATGTATACTGTATTTCTGGGCTATCTAGTAGTAAAGATTTCTATTTATATACATGCATATGGAGAAAGGAGGCGTATGAGATAATGAAAATCACTATTCAGCCAGAACTGATATCATCATTGATTGTGACTGTGCTACTTTCTATTTTCTTTGTTTATGCAGGTAAAAAAATAAGAGAAGCAGATCCAACTAAGAGACCAAAAGGTGTGGTTCTTCTTGTTGAAACCGCCATTAAGATGGTTTACGATTATATGGGCACAATCATGCCTAAGAAATATGCGAAGAACTACTATCCTTATTTCTCTATGTTATTTGCATGGCTGTTGGTTTCTAACTTATTTGGATTAACAGGTTTTGATGCGCCAACTACTAACTACTCAATCACGTTATCCTTAACATTAATTACATGGGTATTAATTCAGATTAATGCGATTAAGTATCAGGGTGTTGGCAGTTATATTAAGGGAACTTTGATTCCCCCAACAAACCTATTTGGTTTGATTTCACCATTGATTTCTATATCAATGCGTATTTTCTGTAACTTATTGAGTGGTACATTTATTATGGCCTTAGTATATCAGGCAACATCATTCTTAAGTTACAAGTTGATTCCATTCAACTTTTTAGGACCAGTGGTAGCACCACTATTACATTGTTATTTCGATGTATTCTCTGGATGTGTACAAGCACTGGTATTCGTTACACTATCTTCAATTCTGATTTCTAATGAAAATCCAGATGAAGAATAAATGAAAAAAATGTCAATAGGAGGAAATTGATTATGACAAGAGGTTTAATTGCAATCGCTGCTGGTATTGCAGTACTTGCAGGTTTAGGTACAGGTATTGGTGAAGGTTTAGTTGCCGCTCATGCAGTATCTGCAATTGGAAGAAATCCTGAGGCTGAAAGCAAGATCCGTACTACTATGATCTTAGGTATCGCCTTAACAGAAACAGTAGCCCTCTATGGTTTACTTATTTCTTTCATCTTATTATTCGTATTCAAATAAAAAATAGTTTAAGGAGGAAAAAACTATGCCAGATATAGCCGCAAAGTTATTTCCAAACCCTACCACTATGATTGTTCAGTTATGTTCCACTGCAATCATGCTTCTTCTGTTCAAGAAATATTTATGGAATTATGTATTAGAATTCTTCCAGAAGAGAGCTGATTTTATAGAAGGTAATATCAATGATGCGAAGGCTAAGAATGAAAAAGCATCTGAATATCTTCTAGAAAGTGAAAAGCAGGCTAAAGAAGCTGCAAAACAGTATAAAGAAATCATAGATCAGGCTAAGGAAGATGCCGTAAAGGCTAAGAGTAAAATCATGGATGAAGCTAACAAGCAGGCTCAAGAAAAGATTGAACAGGCTCGCCATGAAATTGAATCTGAAAAGCTTGCAGCACAGGATGAAATGAAGAAAGAAATTGTGGATGTTGCTGTTGAAGTGGCTACTAAAGTCATGGATCAGAATATGAATACTGAAGCCAATAAAGCTTTAGTAGATGATTTCGTAAAACAGGTTGTTAACTAATGGATGCAAATGTTGCAGAACGTTATGCTGAAAGCTTATATCAGTTAGCGTTAGAAGATCATGCGCTAGAAGGTTATCTAGCAGACATGAAACTAGTTGATACAGTTTTAGAAAGTAATCCAGAATTTGAAAAATTCTTCTCTCATGTGCTTGTAGATGATGAAGCAAAGTGTGCATTACTTGATAAAGGTTTTGGCACTTCAGTAAATCATTATGTATTGAATTTTCTTAAACTGCTTGTAAAGAAAAGAAGAACAAGATACATTGCGCCTATTACAAAAAGCTTTATTAAGATGAGTAATAAGCATCTTGGTATCGAGGAAGGCGTTATCTTCACACCTTTCGCATTAAGCGATGAACAGGTTAAGACAATTGAAGAAGCGATTTCTCAGAAAGAAAACAAAACAATTACTTTAAGAACTGTTGAAGATAAGACACTTATTGGTGGTGTTAAGGTTCAGATTGAGAACCGTGTCTATGATGGCTCATTAAAGAACAAAGTCAGCAAGCTCAAGACTGAGCTGTTGAGAAAGTAGGTGACGCAAGTGGCATTAAGACCCGATGAAATCAGTGCTTTAATCAAAGAGCAGATTAAGCATTATGATGATGTCATGGAACAGAAAGACGTCGGAACAGTTATGACTGTTGGTGACGGTGTCAGTGTTGTTCATGGTTTAGACAATGCAATGCTAGGTGAATTGATCCTTTTCCCAGGTGATGTTTATGGTATGGTCATGAACCTAGATGAAGATAGTGTTGGTGTTACTTTATTAGGTAATGCGGACGAAATTAAAGAAGGCGACGAAGTAAGACGTACAGGTAAAATCATTGAAGTACCTGTAGGTGATGCAATGCTTGGTCGTGTTGTTAACCCTTTAGGACAGCCTATTGATGGTCAGGGTGAAATTATCACTACAAAGACTAGACCAATCGAAAGAGTAGCTCCTGGTGTTATGACAAGAAAATCAGTAGATCAGCCAGTACAGACTGGTATCACTACTATTGATGCAATTATTCCAGTTGGTAGAGGTCAGCGTGAGTTAATCATCGGTGACAGACAGACTGGTAAAACAGCTATCGCTGTTGATACAATCATCAACCAGAAAGGTCAGGATATGTACTGTATCTATGTTGCAATTGGTCAGAAGAACTCTACAGTTGCACAGGTTGTTGAAAAATTAAAGAAGGCAGGCGCAATGGATTATACTGTTGTTGTTTCTGCATCAGCTTCTGAACTTGCTCCAGTTCAGTATATTGCTCCTTATGCAGGTTGTGCTATTGCTGAAGAATGGCTTGACCAGGGTAAGGATGTATTAATCGTTTATGATGATTTAAGTAAGCATGCCGTAGCTTATCGTACAGTGTCTCTATTATTAAAGAGACCACCAGGACGTGAAGCTTATCCAGGTGATGTATTCTACTTACATTCAAGACTATTAGAAAGATCTTGTCGTTTAAATGAAGAAAATGGCGGAGGTTCTATCACTGCCCTTCCAATCATTGAAACACAGGCAGGTGATATCTCAGCATATATCCCTACTAACGTTATTTCTATTACTGATGGTCAGATCTTCTTACAGCAGGAATTATTCAATGCTGGTTTCAGACCTGCCATTGATACAGGTTTATCTGTATCACGTGTAGGTTCTACAGCACAGATCAAGGCTATGAAGCAGGTTTCTAGAAACTTGAAGTATGAATTGGCGCAGTATGAAGAAATGCAGTCATTCGCACAGTTTGGTTCTGACTTAGATGCAGCAACTAAGAATGCGATTGAACATGGTGAACGTGTACGTGAAGTGTTAAAACAGGCACAGTATGCACCAAGAGATGTTATTGATCAGATTATTACTTTATTTGCACTTGAAAATGGATTCGTTAAGAATGTTAAAGTGGAAAAGGTACAGGAATACATGGATGGTTTAGTAGAGAAGTTTGCTGTTGCACATAGTGATCTTCTTGATGAAATCAGAGAAAAGAAAGTATTATCTGATGAATTAACTGCTAAGTTGAAGGAAGCTGTTAAGGCTTATACAACTCAGTTCGAAAACTTACAGAAAGCTGAGGCTTAATTATGGCTGGGCAGATGCAAGCCATCAAGCGTCGTATCAAATCAATTGAATCTACTAAGAAAATCACAAGAGCTATGGAACTTGTTGCTAGCTCTAAGCTTTCTAAGACTAGAAATCAGTTGAATGACATGAAGCCTTATTATACACAGGTAAAGGATACTTGTGCACAGATCTTATCTTCTGCAGGAAATGATATTGATTCTCCTTATTTAGTATTAAATGATAAGGGTGAAGATGTTTATATCGTTATCACTTCTACTTTAGGATTATGTGGTGGATATAACTCTAATATCTTTAAGCAGGTTGAAGCATCAGTCAATGATGCCAAGAAGATTATTGCGATTGGTAATAAAGGCTTAAATCAGTTTAAGAAACATTTTAAAGGTGAAGTAGATGGTACTTATGTAGACCTTAATACGACCCTTGATTTTAGAAGTGTAGTGAGATTAGTTGCTTCACTTCTAGAAGGCTATAAGAAAAAAGAAATTAAGTCTATTCATATTGTATATACAGAATATGTGAATGACTTAACTTTCGTACCTAGAGATGTGACTCTTCTTCCACTTAAGGCTGAAGATCTTGTCTCTGATAAGAAATTCCATAAAGATACATTGTTTGAACCAAGTCCTGAATCAGTACTTGGAAGCTTAATTCCGATGTATTTACAGGCTGTTATCTATGGTTACTTGATTGAATCAGTGACTGCAGAAAATGCGTCTAGAAGAACATCTATGAAGAACGCAACAGACAATGCAAATGAATTAACAGATGAGTTGTTATTAAAATACAACCAGGCACGTCAGAGCGCGATTACAAGTGAAGTAAGTGAAATCGTTGCTGGTGCCAATGCACAATAAGAAGGAGGTGCCATATGTCTTTGAATGTTGGTAAGATTATCAAGGCTCAGGGTCCAGTTGTCGATGTACAGTTCGCTGCTGATAAAGATCTTCCAGATCTAAATACAGCCATCACAATTGATAACCATGGTGAAGAGTTAACTGTAGAAGTTGCTCAGCATATTGGTGATGATATTGTAAGATGTATCGCAATGGGTCCTACTGATGGTCTAACAAGAGGTATGGATGCTGTGGATACTAATGCACCTATTAGTGTTCCAGTAGGTAATAAAACACTTGGTAGAATGTTCAACGTATTAGGACATTCTATTGATGGTAAAGATGAATTGACTGAAGAAAAACATATGCCAATTCATAGATCAGCACCTACATTTGCTGATCAGAGAACAGAAACTGAAATTCTTGAAACAGGTATTAAAGTCGTAGACTTGATCTGTCCATTCATCAAGGGTGGTAAGATCGGGCTATTCGGTGGTGCCGGTGTAGGTAAGACAGTTCTTATCCAGGAATTCATCAACAACATCGCAACTGAACATAACGGTTTATCAGTATTCGCCGGTGTTGGTGAACGTTCTCGTGAAGGTAATGATTTGTACTATGAAATGAAAGAAAGTGGTGTATTAGATAAGACAACACTAGTGTTTGGTCAGATGAATGAACCACCTGGATCAAGACTTAGAGTTGCATTATCAGCACTTACTATGGCGGAATATTTCCGTGATGAACAGGGACAAGATGTCTTACTATTCATCGATAATATCTTCCGTTTCACTCAGGCTGGTTCAGAAGTATCTGCCCTACTTGGACGTGTTCCATCTCAGGCAGGTTATCAGCCAACTCTTGCAACTGAAATGGGTCAGTTACAGGAACGTATTACTTCAACTAAACAGGGTTCTATTACATCTGTACAGGCTGTATATGTACCTGCCGATGATATGACTGACCCTGCTCCAGCAACTACATTCACACACCTTGATGCAAGAGTTGTACTTGATCGTAGTATTGCAGCATTAGGTATTTACCCTGCAGTAGATCCACTAAACTCTTCTTCTAGAGGTCTTGATCCAAACGTTGTTGGTAAAGAACATTATGAAGTGGCTCATGGAGTAACTCAGATGTTACAGAAATATCAGGAATTACAGGATATCATCGCAATTCTTGGTATGGATGAATTGAGTGAAGAAGATAAACTAATCGTTGCACGTGCAAGAAGAATTAGAAACTTCTTATCACAGCCATTTACTGTTGCAGAACAGTTCACTGGTTTAGATGGTAAGTATGTACATGTAGAAGATACAGTAAAAGGATTTAAAGAAATTCTAGAAGGCAAATATGACGATTTACCAGAGCAGGCTTTCCATAATGTAGGTACTATTGAAGAAGCAGTAAAGAAAGCTGAATCTTTAAGTGAGTAAATTTCATTTACATATCGTCACTCCTAAAGGTACCTACAGGGATGTAGACGTAGATATTCTGAACATTAGAACAACTGATGGTCAGATGGGTATACTTGCTCACCATATGCCATTGGCGAGTGGTGTGGAAATCGCCGAAATGAATTATAGGATTGATAAAGACAGATATGAGTTCGCTGTTGGTGGTGGATTTGTTTATGTAGATGGTGATAATACTGTTACACTTATTGTGAATGATATTGAATCACCAGAAGAAATCGACCTACGTAGAGCTGAAGAAGCAAAGGCAAGAGCTGAAGAGAGATTAAGATCAAAGAATCCAGAAGTCGATTTACAGCGTGCTGAAATTGCATTAAAGAAGGCTATTACACGTATTCAAGTCAAAAACAATTACTAGGATCCAGGGTTATTCCCTGGATTTTCTTTTGGAGAATTTATGAAAAGTGATTATGTGAGAGTGAAAGATTATATACCTGATATATATGTGGAACTACGTTATTCAACAGAACGTAATTTTACACATACTAAAGTATATGATTTTGATGAAGCGTATTTAAGGCTAGGTACTACACTTAAACTTAAGAAGGTTCAGGAAGAGTTAAAAGAACTAGGTTATAGTCTAAAAATCTGGGATGCCTATAGACCATTCACTGCACAATAATACTTCTGGGAACTGATTCATGATGATGAGTTTGTTGCTGATCCAACAAATGGTCCTAAGACACATAATTTTGGAAATGTAGTTGATGTGACTCTTGTAAAGAGTGATGGAAGTAAAATAGATATGCCTACTGAGTTTGATGATTTCACAACTAAAGCAAGTAGAAATTATTCATGGTTATCAGGTGATCCTCTTAAACATGTTCTATTATTAGAAGAAACAATGGAGAAGTATGGGTTTATAGGATACGAGGGTGAATGGTGGCATTATACAGATGAAGATTCATATGAGTATATAGAATTCAAGCCAAACGAAAGACACAGCTAATAATGACGCTGTGCCTTTTTAATTAGAGTATAAATAATAAGTGTAAGTAATATCCCAATACATGCTCCTGTAGAATCTATCATAACATCTCTAAAGCTTGCACTACGTCCTCCTACAAAGAACTGATGAAGTTCATCTGAACAGGCATAGAGGAAACTCACTAGTAGTGATATAAAGCATTTAAAGCGTAATGGATAAGTTTCATAAGTAAACATCAGCAACATTGTAAGAATACTTAAAACGAAATATACAAACATATGTGCACATTTACGAATAATGAATTCTATAAAGCTAAAAGCATCTGCAGATAATGTATCCACTATATTGTGTCCAGTCAATGTCTTAGATATATGTCCTATGAGATAGATCACTGATTGAGAAGAAGAGGAACTTTTAGGACCTGTTTGATTAGAAAAACAGAATATAACCCCCATCCAGATTATGATTAATAGAGTAAGTAGTATACGTAATTTCTTCTTTTTAGTCATAATGTTTCTCTCCTCTTTCTTGAGTTTATAATATACAACATCTATGAGGAAAAGACAAATGTGTATATTTTCCCTGATTATTAAGCATAAGTATAGAAAAATTGCTTGTTAAATTATATTATTTTATTAAGTGAACGATACGAAGGGATATGGACTAGGAAGCATTAAAGATTAATATTACTTATATAAATAAAAACCTAGATTTCATGTGATTCAATTACTATGTGGGAGGGAAAAATAATGGGATATACTATTGGAGACTTCATAAAATCTAATCAATTTTCAGGGATAAAATTACTAAGTGATAATTCTAGTATAGATAGAGAAATACAAGGGATTCAAATTCTCGCGGTTCCAGATATGGAAAAATTCACGGGGGGGGGTGAGTTATTACTAACCTCTTTAAGAGCTTATGAGAATCTTAATGAAAATACGGTGTTATACCATTTAGAAGAATTATATAAGAAGAAAGTTGTAGGGTTTGCAGTTAAAAGAGTACGAGATACATCTCAACAAATAAAATTATTTGATGTGTTTATGCAATTTTGCAATAAATACAATATATCTGTTTTAGAGTTACCAGAGAATGTAACTTATTGGTCAGTAATCAAGTTCTTACTTCCCAAAATATATTCTTATGAAGTAGCAAAAATGATTTATTCTAAAATCACTCATGATGATATTAACTATTTTTTGACTGAGGGTGCTATGGATAAAACAATACTAGAAACATTGTTTAAAAAGATTAATATTATGATTGGTAATCCAATTGCTTTGTATGATGAAAGATTTATTAATATTTACTCAAGTCTGCCAGAAGAAAGTAATCTGGTTATCACAAAAGATGTAAAAAAATATATGCCTAACATTATTGCTCAGCACGAGTATATGATACAGAAAAGAAAGTATGTTGAATATATTAGAAAAATCAATATTCTAGATCAATCTGTATTTTATTTGGTAGCTACAGAAGTTAATGAACCTTTAAGCGATTTTGATTTTATTACATTAGGTCATGTGCTTTCAGCTTTATTATATATATTGATTCAAAAAGTTACTACTAAAGCTCTGGAAAAAAAGTATCATAGAGATTTAGAACATCGTATACTAAATGGTACCTTGTCTGATGAAGAAGAAAATGAAGTAGCACATGTATTAAATCTCAATACGAGTGATCAATATCGTGTAATTATTTTTTGTTTGAAATCAAAGAATTCTAAAGATAATTTTAGTGAAGTACAAAGAACAGAGACAGAATTTGTAGAGAAAATTATTTCTGATTGTTTTCCAAAAGAATATATTTACAGTAATACTAATCGCATAATATACATACATAAGGAAAATACAAATGAAGATAAATTAAACTATAGAAAAGAATTAGAGAAAATTCGAAAGAATATACAAAATCAATTAATAAATAGAAAATCAGATTTTGAACTTATAGTTGGTTTAGGTAAATCTGTTGAGGGATATCATCGTTTAAAAGAGTCTTTTGAAGATGCTAAACTTGCGATAAAGTACATAGATATCATTAGAGATATAGTAGGAGATATGAATAAATCTGTAGTGGATTGTTCTAAACTTGGATTTTTCCATATCTTTGCGAATATAAAAGATAAGGCTCAATTAAGAACATATATACCTGATTCAGTAAATAATATATATAAACACGATCTTCAAAAAAATAGTGAATTATTACATACATTAGAGTGCTATTTGAATCATAAACAGAGTATTAGAAAAACTTCAGAATTGATGTGTATACATTCTCGTACGGTTTCTTATCGCCTGCAAAAAATAGTACAGTTGACAGGAATGGATTACGATAATATTGCTGAAATGTTAACGGTCAGAAATGGAATAATAATACTAAAAATACTAGAAAAATTATGAAATGTCATTACGAATCACATATTTGTGGTTCGTTTTTTATTTGAAATAAGTAGGATTGGTACACTTTGAACAAAAAATCAATAAAATATTTTCGTTATTTGCGCATTATATTTACTATCAAAAAAATTATATAATTTTTCTTAAATAAGAATTAGGGTTATTCTGTTTATTACAAGTAAACAGTAATTGTGTAAATACTAAATTTTAAAGAAAGGAAACTACAAGTCTAAGTATGAAGAAAGTCAAAGCATTATCATGCAAATTAATTTTACTTGTCTTATGTTTTGCGATGGTTTGCACGCAAGCAAATGCAGCAGGTATAGTCAACTTTAATCAAACTGACCAAGCATCGCAAGAAACAGTTTATGCAAATAGTACAAATACAACAACAGCTACAACTGAGAATATAGAAACATATTACCAAAACGATAAGATTTGTATTTATAACTATAATCAGTTAAAACAGATTGGTTCAGATGCTTATGTTTATACAGGTGATAAGGATGGATCAATTGGTTCTGGAGAAGTAGTTAAGAATGAAGGAACTGAATTGAGATATACATCAGATGCTCAATATGTATTAAAGAATGATATTGAGATGAGTACTGATTATATCTGGACACTTCCAAATAACTTTACTGGTAGTATTACAGGTACAACTAGAGAAAGTACATCTCTTTATAATAAAGAAACAGATACAATTACTATCTATAACCCATATCAGTTAATGGTTCTTGCACAGGATAATTCAGAAACAGAACCAGTAATGTCATTGGATTATGATGCATCACAGTTTGGTATGGGACAGATGGTATATCCTAATGGGGAGAATCAGCCCTACTTAACTTATAGTAAGTCACATAAGTATGTACTCTCTCAAAGCTTTGATTCTAGTAAACCAGAATTAGTGGCAGATCAGGTAAGAGAAAACGTAAGTACAGAAAATGCGGAAGGCCGTGACTTTAAGGGTCAGGTTGTTAAGACTATTGAGAATAAGACTTATATCCTGATTGGTAATGAAACACAGCTAAGAAAGATAGGAACTGATGAACAGGTATATGGTGCAGTTTATCAGGCTTACAGAGAAGTTGCTACATGGAAAGTCGATAAAGATAAAAATGGCAAACCAATTATGCTTTATGGCGGTGATGCCGATTTAAAGAAAGATCAAAATGGTGTAGCTGATTATACTTTCAGTCAAATTCAAGGTGCTAATGCAAAATATAGTAGTATTAGCGGTCTTCTTATAAACGCAAGAGGAAGATGTGGTGTCAATCAGGTAACGGGTGAAATTGATCCTAACCTTAATATTGATAAAGCTGCAAATCAGAAATATAGTGCTAATGCGAATTATATTATCTTCCGTGATATAGATTTAAGTAGTTCAAATTGGAAACCTCTTAACTTCCAAGGCACAATGGTTGGTGCTAAGAGTACTAACAATAAGATTTGGGATGCAGGTGCAAAGATAGAGAAACCAGTTATTTCTAATGTGAGGGTTATTCAGGAAGGTAAACTAGATGTTGGAGTACAGATGGGTGTTGGGTTCTTCTCTACACTATCTGATGAAGCGAGCGCTGATGATGTTGGACTTAGTAAAGGCACTGTACTTGTATCTAATTTAGCTTTTAAAAATATTGATGTTAATAATCAAAGTACACAAACAAAATATGATCAAACTTTAGTCAATGGATTAGTTTCTGGTTTAGGTTCACTTCTAGGAGGAGTTGTAGATCTTCTCACTTGGCTATTGACTTTTGGTAGTGTGGATGCAGGATTACGAAAAACACTAACCGATGTGTTAAATGCTCGTAAAAAAGATCCAACTGCCCTTGCAACTGGCTCTTTGGCTGGACGTGTTGTTGGAAATGTTGAAATTTCTGGATGTGAAATGAAGGGTAATGTATCAGTTAAAAGCCCAAATAACTATACTGGAGGATTTGTAGGATATACTACAGGAAAAACAGAATACGAAGGTTTATCTAATGCATTAGGAGGAATAACAAAACTCCTTTCAGGTTTATTGAACTTAATTCCAGGTTTAGGATTAGGTGATTTAATCACAATTCTATTAAATAATGCGATTCCATTAAGTAAATTAATCCCTACTGGTTATATTAATGCGAAAATTAAAAACTGTTCAATCAATGGCTTAAGTATTTCTACTTTAAGCGAAAAAGATTATGCAGGTGGTTTTATTGGACAACAGAAAGGAACAATTGTAGAAAGCTGTTCTATTACTAATAGTGACTATACAATTAGTGGAAAAAGATTTACAGGTGGTTTTGTAGGTTTAGCACGTGATGATGTCATTGAAGGTACTCTTTCTGGTGCATTGGATATTGAGACAAAGCTTCCAAAAATGAATCCAGAAAGTTTACTCTTAAACTGTTCAATAAGCAATAAAGGACTCACAGTCTTAAGTGAAACTTATGCAGGAGGTTTTGCTGGTGCTCTCGCAAATACATCTGCAGTTAATTGTACTGTTAAGTCTACAAATAAATTTGAAGTCAAAGCGACTAGTGATTATGCAGGAGGCTTTGCAGGTATTGCATCCCTTGGATGGTCTGCAGACTTAGGTAAAGGAGATACTAAAAACAACCTACTAGGTGGTGTTGTTGATCTTGTAGTCAAGCTATTAAGCAGTAATGCGGATATCTCCCCTTCTCTACTATCTTTAGCTGGTGTTAATCCATCTTATATATTAGGTGCTACCGTTAGTGGTCCACTTAATTTAAGTGGTGTAGATTATGTAGGTGGTATGACTGGTAGAGGTAATGGTGCTTATATTGCATCATCGAGTGTTGATTATTTAAATAAAGTATCTTATTGGAGAAATAAAGTATATGACACAGCATCTGTCTCAGTGAAAGATGTAGAACTCTCAGGTGTTCAAAGTATTACAGGAAAGAACTTTGTAGGTGGTATTGCAGGTTCTTTAGGAACTGCTAAAGTAGCCGGATTATTAAATGATACTCTTGGACTTGCTTCATACCTTGGCTTTACTGTAGATAAAGTAACAGTCACAGGCCCTACTACTGGTTTATCTATTACAGGCGAACAGCGTATTGGCGGTGGCTTTGGTGATGCAATTGGTGGTTCAATTAATACAGTCACAATCAAGAATTTAAAGTCTGTAACAGGTAATAACCGTGTTGGTGGAATGATTGGTTTAGCTGGTCCAGGAGATCTTGCGGATACAGGAGGTTTAACAGTTAACCTTCTTGGATTAAATCATCTTTTACAGGTAAAGAACCTATTAAAGGTAGCTTCTGGTGTACGTGTAACAATTAATGATTCTCATGTTATTGGTGTTGAAACAGGTTTAACAGTCAAAGCAACAGGTACTAACAGCGATGGTGGTGTTGTTGATTATGTGGCTGGTGGATTTGTAGGAAAGAGTCACAGCTGTGAAATCAATCGTTCGGATGTAAAGAATCTTAAAGAAGTATCCGCAAATGATACAGATGGTTATGCGGGTGGATTTATTGGAACATCACAAACAGGAGGCCTTGCAGATGTTGCATCGGAAGAAGATCTTAAAGGTTGGGTAACTAAAGATACAAGTGTTTTAGATATCAATGGTTTATTAACTGCAGTTAAGTATCTTATTCCTTCTTATACAGTATGTACAGTTACTTATGTCAATGGTGGTGGTGTTTCCTCAGACACAGCAGGAGGTTTTGCAGGAAACTTCCAGAGTGGTACTCTCAACAACAAAGATGCAGGAGAAGGAAACTACTATTCTGTATATAATTTAGATCATGTTAATGGACAGTCTTATGCAGGAGGTTTTGGAGGTAATGTTTACTCTGGTGCCCTTGCTGGTGCTGGTAAAGGTATTAGTATCCTTGGTGGTCTTAAGGGACTTAATGTTGATGTAGGTCAGTTATTGAACTTAATTAACGCCTATATCCCTTATGTACAATATGCTGGTGTGAAGTCAGATCAAGGATTTACAGTTATTGCGAATAAATTAAAAACAAATGATACGCATGCAGGAAGTGCAGGAGGATTCATAGGTTATGGTAGTGGTGTTCAGGTAAGTTATTGTGATGTGACACATTTAAAACATACAAAAGTAAACCCACCAAAAGATTTAGAAGCAACAGAAGCACCAGATTACTTTAATAATGAAAGCCAATATGCAGTTATTGGAGCAAGATATGCTGGTGGATATATTGGTTATATGGATATTGGTTCTGCAGCTTCTGTAGGTAAAGGATTAAGTGTTCTAGGAAAGTCTATAGGTATTAATAATGTATTAGATGCATTAAACGTAGTGGTATCTACTATTGAACATTCTCATGTGAGTGGAAAACCTGGTGGATTTGCGGTTAAAGCATCTTATAAGAATACGGCTTCTGATGCATCAGACAATGATGTACTTGGGGATTCAGGTGGATTTGCAGGAAAGATTTCTGGTGGGCACATTCAGGATTCAAATGCAAATAACTTCTCTTATATTATTGGTCAGTTAACAGCAGGCGGTTATGTAGGAGACTTACAGCCTGGTAATATTGCAAATGTATTAGGTGATGCAAGTATCTTAGGTGGATTAGTAAAAGCGGATGAAGTACTTGCTTCTGTCGCAGAAGATTTTGTACCTACTATTAGAAATAGTTCTACTACTTGTGTTCCTTGTGGTGGTGCAGTACGTGCACAGGCATCTTCTACAACACAGGTACAAAGAGGTATGGCTGGTGGTTATGTAGGACATAACGAAGGTGGTCATATCTGGGGTAATAATACAAAGAAATGGAAAGGTAAAGACTATACTGGACCAACAAGTACTTGTAAAGCAGTAAGAATCCGTTCTGTATATGGTGAAGAGATTGCGGGCGGATTTACTGGTTTAATGGAATCTGCAGACACTGCAAGTACAGGTAACTTATCTCTATTATGGGGATTAGTAAAGGTAGATAACATACTAGGTGCTTTAAGTGTTGTTTATCCTACAGAAGAGAATACTGCAGTATATGGACCACTTGCCTTGATGGATTATAAAACATGGAATGAATGGGTTGATTTCGTTGGTAAGTATGGTGGTTACGGAAGTGATCTTGCAGAGCATGGTAAGGTAAATAACCAAGCAGGATTAGATGCTATTATTCATAAATATACTTATGGGTACAATGTAGTGGCTGGTAGAGTGAATTATCGAGATGAAATTAAACTAGCGAATGGTGGTGCTGCAGGAGGTTATGTTGGCTCTATGCAGACAGGTACTATCACAAATGGTCAGGCATATCAGACTAAGAAAGTAAAAGGATTAAGAACTGCAGGTGGTTTTGCTGGAGAAATGATCAATGGTGGTGCTGCAAATCTTGGTGGTGTCAATATTCTTGGTCTTAATCTTCAATTAGGAAGAATGATTGATGTACTGAATGTATTTGTTCCAGTAATTAAGCAATCTTCAGTAGAAGGCTACCAAAGTGGATTAATGGTTGAGTCTACAGGAACTAATAATAAGGATAACTGTGGTTATGCTGGTGGTTATGTAGGTAAACTCATTGGTGGACAAGTCTGGGGAGACAATACTGCACATTGTCAGGTAAAGAAACTCAGACGAGTAGATGGTAGAAGCTACGTAGGTGGTTTTGTAGGAAGTTCTAGACCTGGTTCTGTAGCAACACTTAACCTTACTGCTGGTGAAGGATTATTAAGCAAACTTCTTAATAAACTACTTAGTACCCCTTCAGATCTCATTAAAGTACTTAATGCGACAGTCGTAACAATCAATTATGCAGACGTTGAATCCTGGGATGATTGGGGATTTATCGTAAATGGTGCTTATACAACAGGTAACAAGAATACCTCTTATGCGAAAACTGCAGGTGGTTTTGCAGGAATGCTGGAAGGTACAGTTCTTGGTAAAAAAGATAAGCAAGAAGCTGGTATTTCTGTAAATAATATCCGTTCTGTTATTGCAGGTGAATACGCTGGTGGATGTTTTGGTGTTGCGGATGTGGCAGGAGTTGCAAATATCAGTGCAGGAAATGAAACATCGCTATTAGATAAGTTATTAAAACTTGGAAGAACAGATGTATTAGACGCTTTTAGAAGTTATGTATATTACGGAAATATAAGTGGAAGTAAGGATGCAGGACTAAGTGTTAATGCTAATGTTGCAGAAAAATCTGGACAGAACAATCAAGTTACATACAGTGGAACAGCCGGTGGTTTTGGTGGTTCCCTTCTAAATGGTTCTGTAAAGAATAGTACAGTTACACAATTAAGCAATGTAAGAGGCTTAAATAGTGTAGGTGGATTCATTGGTTACTCTGGTAAGAGTGGTGTTGTGAAAGCTGATAAGTTTGATGTCCTAGGAAATAATACAGGACAGCTTCTTGGTGGAGCATTAGGTGTCATGGATATCTTTGGTTCTCATATTGATAATTGTAGTGTAAGTGGTACAAGTGATGGCTATACAGTACAGAGTCAAAATGGTGAGGAACAGATTGCTGGTGGATTTATTGGTTATGCAAACCTTGCAAGGATGTCTAAGTGTACAGCAGGAAGTGCAAGTGATTTAAAGAGTGGATTAAAACAGGTTGCATCTGGAGGAACAGCAGGAGGATTTGTAGGAAGAACAAGCTTTGCATATCTTGCAGATCTAAAACTAGATTCTGGACCAGTCAATGTTATATTTGCAGTTGTTAATAAGCTTATACAAGCCCTCTATCTAGATAAGTTACAGAATTCAGATTTTCTAAAGATCGATCTAGGAATTATAAAAGTAGAAGCGTTATATAAGGGAAATCTTCTTCATGTCAATCTTCTAGGTTTAGATATATCTGTAGGTCTCTCTAAGAAATCAACAGATAATAACCAACAGACAGATCTTGCAATTATTACTATTGGAGATTCATCTATTAAACTCCCATGTGGTGAGAATGGTTTATTAGACGATAATGATGCAAAGTCAAATATCAGTGTCAGTCTTATTAAAGCAAACCGTACAAAGATTACTGATAGTAATGTGTATGGTGTGAGCTATGGATATGATGTTTATGCTGGTGGTGCCAACAACAATACTGATGGTACTGCAACTGATGGACGCAGTGGTGGTTTTGTAGGATTTAATGATGAAGGTTTATTAAAGAACAACAACATGTACTACTGTGACGTAGTTAGAGGGACTAAGGATCTTGTAGGACCTTTTAGTGGTAAGAGTAAATTAGATTCAGTTTACGACTTCAATAAATTAGAAAAGGTAGAAGGTGAAGGAAACAACTACCGTATCTATAGAAAATTAGATAAATCTCTCACACAAATCAAAAACAATAACAAAGTATTAAATAGTAGTTATGAAAAGAATAATGGATGGGATATTTATACAATCAAACATATGGATATAGTTAAAGCCTTTAATAATCTAGAGAATGCGGTTCTATCAAGTGGTAGTGAGACAGCTGATTTGAAGGCATATGAATCACCTGCCAAAGCAGTATTAATGGCTGATACAAAGACAACTCTTAATACGGGTGAAAGTGAGACACCAGAACCATCTGAGTCACAGGATCCATGTGATAAGCTGGTTAAACTCACTATAAATAAAGTCTGGAAGGATTTCGATAACTTCGATAATAAACGACCAGAAAGTATTACGGTAACAATTTCTCGTACTTGGAAGGACGATAACAGTGTAGAACATACAGAAGTCGTTCCAAAGTATGAGAGTTACGAAATAACAGGTTCTAGTAACAAATCAACATGGCAAGAAGTAATTAAAGGTCTTCCTGCCTATTTCAAAGAAAATGATAGAACTGTTCGTTATTATAAATATTCCGTAACAGAAACGGAAATCGATGGTTATACAACAACTATTAAGACATCAGATGATGGCTTTACGTTTACGATAACCAACAAGCATTTCCCATGTCTTCCAAATACCGGAGGATTTGGAAACTACTTATTTTATGCGATAGCAATTCTGCTTTTCCTTGTTTATTTCGTTATGAGATACAGAAAGAATAAGGAAAACAAAGCAGAAAAACTATAAAGAGAAATGAAAAAAAGGAGAAAAAGTTATGAAAAGTATTAAACGCATTATCGCATTGTTATTAACTGCGGTTATGACAATGACTATGTCCGTAACAGCATTTGCAGTAGATTCTGGCTGTAGTCTTACTGTAAATGTAAAAGGTGGACAGAATCTAAAGGAACAGACAATTAGTCTGTACAAATTATTTGGTGTAACAGAGTCAGGTAAAGCACCGAACAAGAACTATGCGTATACTGTAAATACACAGTATAAGGCTGCATTGGCAAGTGTATTAAAGATTAATGAAACTTCTAAAGATGAAGAATTTGCAGCGGCAGTTACTAATCTTGGAAACGATAACGATACAAAAGTACAGAACTTTGCAAATGATTTCACTGCAAAAGCTTTAACAAGCAACTTAGCAGTTACTGCAACTTCTGGAAAAATCACAGAAGAAAACAAAACATCTTATGAATTTACAGACTTAGATGCAGGTTACTATTTAGTATATGTAACAGGTGGAAAAGAAATTCAGTCTTCATTAGTTACAGTTGATGAGTCAACAAAAACAGTAAACTTAAAAACAGAAGCACCAAGCATTACTAAAACAGCTAACAAACCATCAGTAAATATTGGGGATGTAGTTACTTATACAGTTAAAGGTTCAGTACCAGATACAACTGGATATGACAAGTATGTATATACTATTCACGATGAATTATCAAACGGTCTTGATTTCGTAAAGAATGCGAAAGGAGATGCTCTTGATAAGGCAAATGAAGTAAACGTAACAGTTGCATTCAAAGATGCTACTGATGCAAGCACAGCACCTACAACAGCTAAATTAGATGCAGAAAATAACAGAAAAATGTCTCTTGACTTATCTGCATGGGTAAGAGCTAACCAGGTAAACAACAAAGGTAAAGAATTCACTGTAACTTACTATGCTAAAGTGAATAAAGATGCAGTTGTAACAGAAAAGAACAGTGCCACATTAGAATATGGTAATGATCCAGATAACACAACTACTACTAAACCAAGTGAAGCACAAACACCTACATACCCTCTTGATATCAAAAAGTTTAAAACAGGATCTGATGAAAAGTTAGCAGGTGCAAAATTTAGATTATATTCAAGCGAAGTTGATGCTAAAGCAAATGATGAATCAAAAGCGATTAAAGTATCTCCTGTAGTTGCAGGTAACTATGTGGTAGATCCAGCATCTACTACTACAGAATTTGAATCTGTAAAATCAATTGAAGGAAAAGGTTATAACCTTCATGTTAACGGTCTTGCTGCAGGAACTTACTACTTAGTAGAAACAGAAGCTCCAGCAGGTTACAACAAGTTAACTGCTCCAATCAAAGTAACAATTACAAAAACTGGAGATACAGAATGGACAATTTCTAAAGATGGTACAGAAGAAACAGATAAAATCATCGATGTAGAAAACAGTACTGGTTCTATGCTTCCATCAACAGGTGGTATGGGTACTATCGCATTTACTGTTGTTGCAGCCCTTCTTGTATTAGGTGTTGCAGTAAGCTTTATCCGTGATAGAAAAAGAGAAAACTAAGAAATAGTTTTTAATGGAATGAGCGGTTATCTTTTTTAAAAGATAACCGCAATTCCAATTATTTATATATTAATAGGGAGAATGAAATGAAGTGTATGAAGATTAAAATTACTAAAAATGATATTATTCGTTTATTTGTACTTTTGATTGCATTCTCCGTGTTGTTATATCCTAGCTTTAGTAGTTATCTGAATGAGAAGAATGGTTCTAAGGCTATCTCTTATTATGATAAAGAGAGTGTAGAACTCTCTAAGGCAGATAAGATAAGAATGTTGGAAGAAGCACGTGCTTATAATAGAGAGATGTTAGGAAATATAGATCTTATAGATCCATTTTCACAGAAAGATACAAAGTTAGATGCACGTTATGAGAGTTTATTAAATGTAGATGGTTCTGGAATGATGGGATATATACGTATTCCTAAGATTCATATAGAACTACCTATTTATCATGGTACAAGTGAAACAGTCTTACAGGCAGGTGTAGGACATTTCTGGGGTACTTCTTTGCCTGTTGGTGGAGAGAGTACTCATACAGTATTAACGGGGCACAGAGGACTGCCTACTAAGACATTATTCACAAATATAGATAAGCTAAAAGAAGGAGATATATTCTATATCAAGGTCTTAGACGAAACATTGGCTTATGAGATAGATCAAATACAAACAGTATTACCAGAAGATACAAAAGGCTTGTCTATAGAACCTGGTAAAGATTATGCCACATTAGTGACATGTACACCTTATGCGATTAATACACATAGATTATTAGTGAGAGGACATCGTATACCATATCAAGAAGCTACAAAGAAAGTGCCTGATACAAATATTAAACCAGAATTATCATTTACGTCTAAGGTATTAATTATGGCAGTAATTGTGATTTTGATAGGTTTAATTATCGCAATTATTTACTGTATAAGGGATAAAAAAAGGAGGAAACTAACATGAAGGTAAGAAATATTATTGTGTTTATGATTGTTTTTCTTATGAGTACGTTCATGAATGTTTCAACTATTCATGCAGAGAGTGGTTCTAGAAAAGGAAGTATACAGATTGTATATAAGGGTAGAAATGAATTGAATCAGGAAGTGAATCTTTCAGATGCTAAGTTTTCAATCTATCAGGTTCAATATATGAGTAATGATACATTGACATGGAAGGATAACTTTAAAGATTCACATATATCATTAGTAGATACCAGTGCAGAGGCAAGAGAAAAACAAGCCAAACAATTATATAAATATGCACAGAAGAAAGATATGTCTTGTTTACTACAAGAAACTAATACATTAGGTCGTACAACATTTAGTGATTTAAAGCAAGGTATTTATTTGATTGCACAAGAGGGATATGTAGAAAGTGGTAAAAGTCAGTTTGAATCTGCTCCTTTTCTAGTTGAGATTCCTTCTCTTGTGGATGGAAGTGTAGAATATAATGTTACTATAGAACCCAAGGCTGAATGGGTAAAACCAGTAAAGCCCACACCGTCTAAACCTCATAAACCACATGTAAAAACAGGTGATGATACAAATATATCTGTATGGGTGATAGCTGCGATAGAAAGTTTATGTATTATGATATTGCTGTATAAGAATAAGGCTGATTCTCTATGAATCAGTTTTTTTATTTACAAACTCTTTTTTATTGTAAATATCATGATTATTTGAGCATTAAAACATACGATAATGTTTGATAATCTATAATTTAGATGTTATATTATTAAATGCATTAAAGCGTATTTATTTTGTGCTTATTGATTTTATTATTTTTACATCAGAATGAATTATGTGAAATATTTGATACAAATTGATGATTCATAATACACATGTTAAAATGATTTAACGCGAAGGGAGAACATATTGATGAAAAAACTATTTAAGAGATTATGCGTCACAGTTTTATCTTTCCTAATGGTTGTAAGTAGTACTACTCTTCCAGCATTTGGTGAAGATATTAACTATAATGAAAAGAATGATATAGCAAATAGCTTTAGATATTCAAATGGACAAGTGAAGGAAAGAGGTTACGCAAATTATGCTGCACGTGCTTCTGTGAATTCAGGATGGCCTGATGATCCAAAAGCAATTTGTAAGGGAATTGATGTAGCTATCATAATGGCACTATTGACTGGAAGAAAGTCAAACAGTCAGAAGTAGAATATGCGATTATCAGATGTGGTTATGGTATAGATGATAAGAAACAGGACGATAAGAAATGGGAAGAAAATGTAAAGGGATGTGTAGATAATAATATTCCTTATGGTGTCTATTTATATTCTTATGCAGATACTGTAGAGAAAGCTTCTAGTGAAGCAGATCATGCAATTCGTTTATTACAGGGTAAGAAGTTTAAGTATCCTGTTTATTATGATTTAGAAGAAGATAAGCTACGTGATAAGCTCACTAAGCAACAAATTGCGGATATTGCACAAACATTCTGTGATAAACTATCTGCCAAGGGTTATACTGTTGGTATTTATGCGAATAAGGACTGGTTTACTAATTATTTGACTGATAGTCGTTTTAATAACTGGACTAAGTGGGTTGCACAATATAATACTGTTTGTAATTATCACGGTAAATATGATATGTGGCAGTGCTCATCTACAGGAAGTGTGCCAGGTATTTCAGGTAGAGTAGATTTAAACTATTCTTATAGTCCATTTGAAAATTCATATGGTGGTGGTAATACAAATAATGGTGGAACTACTACTAAGTACTCTGATGGATTAAATGAAATTCAAGGAGAATTATACTACTTTAAGAATAATCGTATTGATACATCATATAGTGGACTCGCTACTTATAAGGGAGATACATATCTTGTTACAAAAGGTATGGTCAATAAGACTCAGTCAGGACCTGTACAGTCTGGTTCTAATTGGTACATGTTAACTAACGGTAAGCTTAACAAGTACTTTACTGATTTATATTATTATAATAACACTTGGTATTATTTTGAAAAAGGTTCAGTTAACTGGGATTATAGTAACCCAATCTACTATAACAATGCTTGGTATTATGTAGATCATGGGTATATTAATTGGAAGTTTACAGACTTAGTTCTTTATAATGGGACTTGGTATTATGTAGTCAATGGTATTATTGATTTCGATTATACAGGGTTAGTGTATCATGCTGGTGGATGGTTCTACGTTTCTAAAGGAAAGGTAGACTGGAATCATTCAGGTCTCATCTACTACAACAATCAATGGTATTATATTGATCACGGTTATATTAACTGGAATTACAGTAATCCAATCTACTACAATAATGCCTGGTTCTATATTGATCATGGATATATTAATTGGAATTTTACAGACTTAATTATTTATAATGGTACTTGGTATTATGTAAAGAATGGTCAGATTGATTGGAAATTTACAGATTTAGTTCTTTATAAAGGTATATGGTACTATGTAAAGAAAGCGACTATTGATTATTCTTATAAAGGTCTTGTTTATCATTGTGGTGGATATTACTATGTAGAGAATGGTAAAATCAATTGGAATTATAATGGTTATGCTCAGGTGAATAATAAAGGACCTCAATATAAAGTGGTTAATGGACAGCGTGTTTAAGAAGAGTGTTTATCACTCTTCTTTTTTATGAAGTGTAAATAAAATATTCTTAGTAGAAAATCAATAATAGACATTAAATACAATAAAAACACTATCTAATACAAATATTTGATTAAAGGTATCTTTAAGAGTAAAATAATGATTAGGATGAAAAATCCAACTATTTTGGGAGAAAGGAGACGACATTTCATGAAGAAACTAAGTAAGTTATTATTAGGCTTAATTTTATCTTTTATGGTTATTCAGGTACCTCTTGCTTTGAGTAATGCTGTATATGCAGTAGATGATGCAACTACAGAAGATGTTGTTACATCAAAGTCAGGACTTGTCTATGAAGATAACCAGTTTGTCTATTATTCAAATGGAGAAGTAGATAAAGACTTTAAGGGGTTAGCTGAATACGAAGGTGAAAAGTATTATGTACAGAATGGGACTGTTGATACAACATTGACTGATGTAGTCTACATTGATGGTACTTGGTATTACATTGATCAAGGTCGCTTAAATGAAGAAACAAGAGATGTTATTTTCCACTGTGGTGGATGGTACTTTGTAGAGAATGGTACAATTGACTGGACTTATACAGGAGTTGTAGAACATTGTGGTGGCTACTTCTATGTAGATCATGGTCAAATTAATTGGAATTATACAGGTACCTGCAAAACAGATGGTATTTTATACTACATGCATAATGGATCTCTTGATACAAGTAAGAGTGAGTTAACATACATCAACGGCACATGGTACTTGCTTGAAAAAGGTGTGGTTAATTATGATTATACTGGTTTAGCTATACATGATGGTAGATGGTACTATGTTGAAGATGGAGTTCTTAACTGGAATTATACAGGGTTAACTAAGTATTATAGTACTTGGTATTATGTAGTAAATGGTTATTTGGATTGGAATTTTAATGATTTAATCCTAAAGGATGGTACATGGTATTGTATTAGAAATGGTGTATTAGATTATAACTATACTGGTTTAGCTTTCCACTGTGGTGGATGGTATTATGTAGATCATGGTAAGATCAATTGGGGCTATACAGGATTAACTAAGTATTATGATGATTGGTATATGGTTACTAATGGTCAAGTAGATTGGAGTTTTAGTAATCTTACAGAATACTATGGTACTTGGTATTATGTTGAAAATGGTAAATTAAATTGGAATTATACTGATTTAGTTTATTATTATGGTACATGGTATTGTGTCAGAAATGGTGTATTAGACTGGAATTATACAGGTTTGGCTTCTCACTGTGGTGGATGGTATTATGTAGATCATGGTAAACTTGATTGGAACTATACAGGATTAACTAAGTATTATAGTACATGGTATATGGTAGTGAACGGTCAGTTAGATTGGCATTATACTAATCTTACTAAATATTATGACACTTGGTATTATGTAGAAAACGGTGTATTAAATTGGAACTTTAATGATCTTTTCCAATATTATAGTACATGGTATTATATTAGAAATGGTGTGTTAGACTGGAATTATACAGGTTTAGCTTATCATGCAGGTGGATGGTATTACATTAATCATGGTGCATTAGATTGGAATTATACAGGTCCTGCACAGGTTAATGGTCAAGGTAGATACTATGAAGTAGTTAATGGTGTTATGATTAATAGCCCATTAGACAAAATGCGTAATCTTGTACGTAATGAATCAAGTCCTACACAGTATATTATTCTTGTAGATAGAGCTGCACATCGTGTTGGTATCTTTAGAGGCAGCAAGGGTAACTGGCAAGATGTTCAGTATTATCAGTGTTGTGTTGGTAAACCATCAACACCAACAGTAAGTGGTACTTTCTATGTGGGCTCTAAAGGTAAATACTTCGATACAGGTTCAAGAGGTAGATGCTGGTATTATACACAGATTACTGGTAACTACTTATTCCATTCAGTTATCTATGATAGACAGAATACACCAAAAAGAATCATTGATAATTCAATGGATAAGGCAGTATCTCATGGATGTGTTAGATTAGATATTGATCATGCTAAATGGATCTATGACAACATTCCTAGAAATACTAAAGTAATTATTTATTAATTCACTTTGAGGTTCCTCCTAGTTGGAGGAACTTTTTTAATGAAATTTATTGGTTTAAGGTAAGCGCCAAATAATATAGTGGATGGAAATAAACCTCATCATATTAGATAATTAGAGTGTTTTTAGATACTAAATTTTCTATATATAGCGTTTTTAGCCACTAAATTTGCTATATATAGTGATTTTAGCACTAAATTCACTATATAGAGGATGGTGAGATCATGGATATTCAAAGCATTAATGATGATATCAAGACCAAGCAATGGGTGGAAAGGATTAAAGCGTGCAGGGAAAGTGGACTTCCCGTCAGAAAATGGTGCAAGCAGAACAACATATGTGAGCAGACCTACTACTGCTGGCTAAAGAAATTGCGAAAGATGGCAATCGAAACAGGTGCTGTAAAGGCTCCATCATTTGTCCCTGTTGATCAAAGCACGTTTGATAAACAGAACATAATTATAACTAAAGGTGATGTTCGTATAGAATTCCCCTGTGATACAGATATAGGAACCGTAACGAACATCATTGGTGCACTATTATGTTAGGCGATATCTCCAGAGCTGAGCATATCTATATAGCTGTAGGCTATACAGATATGAGGAAACAGATTGATGGTCTTAGTGCACTTGTTACAACACAGTTTAGTTTAGATCCCTTTTCAAATTCAGTATTCCTGTTCTGTGGTAGAAATTCGAGAGTGATGAAGGCACTGTACTGGGAGGGTGATGGCTTTGTACTTCTTTACAAGAGACTGGAAGACGGCAGATTCAAATGGCCTAGAGATGAGTCCGAAGCAAAAGAAATAACGCGCCAGCAGTTCAGATGGCTCCTGGAGGGACTGGCAGTTGTGCAGCCTGGAAGGATAAAGAAAACAGGTCCAAAAGCAGTCATATAATGGCCTTGATTCATAGAATAATTGTACGATTCATGGTATAATTATCCCATGAAACGGAGGGCAATTCTGATGAATAATTCTACTAAATCTACAGTTGAAAACATGATTGCATCAGCTGATTTAGCTAGTACTATTGCAGAATTAAAAGCCAGTATTGCATCTCTAAACGCTTTAGTTGAAAGCTTAAAGTCTGATAATGAATACCTAAAGAATAATAATGATCTTCTTCGTGAAGAGAATGCATATCTTAAGAGAAAGCTGTTTGGCGTCAAGAGTGAGAAGATGCCATGTTCTGTAGAACAGCTTTCTCTTTTTGATGAAGCAGAACAAGAATGCGAGCCAGAGCTTCTTGAAGAAATCACATACAGCAGAGCCAAGAAGAAACAGAAAGGCACTCTTGAAATCAAGCTAGATAACCTTAAGCATGTAAAAGAAGTTTATGATATTGATGAGAAAGATAGAATCTGTGATATATGCGGTACAAAAATGCATAGAGTTGGTGAAGAGTTCGTAAGACATGAAGTAGTTTATGAACCTGCAAAGCTCTACGTAAAGGATATATACAGAAAGACATATGAATGCCGCAACTGTAGAAAGAGAGGAAAGGTTGTTATGCTTAAAGCAGGTACGCCAGCACCTGTTATTCCTCATTCATTCACATCACCTAGTGTTCTGTCTCAGGTGATCACTGATAAGTTCGTCAATCATATGCCACTTTACAGACAGGAAGCAGAATGGAAACGACTGGGACTTGATCTATCGAGAACTACAATGGCCAACTGGCTGATCATAGCTTCGAGAGAATATTTCATTCCAATCGTAAACAGAATGCATGAAATTCTTGTTGAGGAGAAGTACCTGCATAGTGACGAAACTACGGTGCAAGTGTTGAATGAACCAGGTAAGCCAGCGACCTCCAAGTCATACATGTGGGTATATTCAAGCCTCAGAGAAAGCAGCAAGCCTATCAGAATATTTGAATACAAGCCTGATAGAAAAGCTGAAAATCCACAGAAGTTCCTTAAGAATTTCAGTGGCACACTGATTTCTGATGGATATGGTGGTTACAATAATATTGCAGGGGCGGTCAATGCATACTGCTGGGCACATGCAAGAAGAAAGTTCTATGAAGCACTTCCTGCAGATATGAAAGATGTCTCTGATACATTGGCTTATACAGGTCTTAAGAAAATAGCCAAGCTGTTTGCGATAGAAAAGGAAATTGATACGTTTCCACCTGAAGAGAAAGTCAAAATACGCCAGAAAAAGTCAAAACCATTAGTAGACGACTTCTTTTCATGGTGCGTTGATGCTCAGAACAAGTCTTTAACACGCTCTAAAATAGGCAAAGCTATTCAGTATGCCCTGAATTTAG
>ENA-OUQG01000304-OUQG01000304.1-human-gut-metagenome-genome-assembly--contig:-NODE-304-length-31397-cov-6.973933_pt1 | contig 31397 bp, 30 predicted proteins | sample MGYA00237943_ERZ548823 | MGnify/ENA primary metagenome ERZ548823 (study PRJEB26490, sample SAMN05194731) | human gut metagenome | biome: terrestrial biome; feature: human-associated habitat; material... | reverse complement strand
CCTTTGGTATGAACGACGGAAGTGCCGCTGCTTTCCAGAGGCCGTCGATGGAAGAACTTGCAAATCAGCTGACGTTGGCAGACCATCTGGTGTACAAAAAATATCTGCCGGAATTGCAAAATTATCCGCTGGTGGAACCATCGGAAGAAATGAAGAGAATGCTGGATGTCAAGACCTGCATCAAGCTGTTCCAGATGAAGGAACTGACCCTAAAAAAAGGCGAGGATATGCTCCAAAAACTCTCCACTGTTTATCATTCCAGTATGGCCCTTGGGTGCAGTTTGGCTGTGATGGTCGATGTTCCGGCAGATGGTGCTCCGGCAGATATTTATTTGGGTGTGCGGCAGAATCCGGGCAGGCAGAGCATCGATAACCGCGACCTTGCAATTTCCGGTGATGCGATTGAAAAAGGGATGAAGAGTAACTTTCCCGGCTCTGAAGTGCAGGAACTCCATCAGGAAGAAATTGACGCGCTGCTGGAAGACGATAACGGTTCTTTCGGTTCGGCACAATCGGCAATCGCTTCTGTCTCCTGCGTTGCGGCATTGCGAGATAAATCCAAGACGGAGGACAAAGCATTTATTCAGGGCATCGAGCGTTTTATCGATGCAATGGATGGCGATGCTTATACAGCGTTATTTCTGGCAGAGCCAGTTACAGAAGAAACGCAGGCAGGCATCCGAAACGGATATGAGGAACTGTATAGCGCGTTGTCTCCGTTCCGTAAAACAACGTGGTCTTATACAGAAAACGAAAGCCATGCAGTCATGGAGACGTTCTGCTCTGGTACATCGGATACGGTAACAGACGGAACGAGCAGTGGTTTCAGCGATGAACAAGGCCGGAACACGGAATTTGACTTTAACGCTGGAATGAACCAAGGAACGACGAATACGATAGGACAGTCGCATGCAGTCACACGGCTCCGGTTGCCGGGCAAAAGAACAATGGTCGGCGTGGCAGCTGGTGCGAGCATCCTTGCGCTTGGAGCAGTGGCGGCATCGGCGGTTTTTCCACCTGCTGGAGCAGCCATTGTGTCAGCGGTAAGTACAGTCGGTGCGGCTGCGGTAAAGGCTGGCCCACTGTTTGGCTCTGCGGTGCCTATGGTGGCTGGACATGAAACAAATGGGATTGCGTGGAGTACGGCGCGGAGCATCGGAAAGGCACTGGGATTTGGGGTGAGCCGGGGATACAACACGGCACACACGGACAGCTCTACGGTGGAACACAGCAAGGCGCACAGCACCAATGAACAGCATTCCCATGGAACAACAGAGACACACGGCACTGCCCGGACGCAGCAGATAGAAGTCTGCAATAAGGCGGTGGAAGAACTGCTGACACGAATTGACGAGCAGATCAAGCGCACCAAAGAAAGTGAAGATTACGGCTGTTACAGTTGTGCGGCTTATTTTTTGTCCTCTCGCCCCAGCAAGGTTCTTCTTGCAGCTAATACATATCGTTCGTTGATGATTGGAGAAGGCTCTTCTGTGGAAAGCGGTGCGGTCAATCTCTGGCAGGACCGTGCAAGTGTAACTGCTATGCGAGAATATCTCAAACGGTTTACACACCCTGTCTTTGCGCGCCAGCTCTGGGAGAATGAAGCTGACAGTCTGTTTTACACGGCAGGTACGCTGGTCAGCGGGCGGGAACTGCCGATGCACCTTGGCTTGCCCACCCGCTCAGTGCATGGTTTGCCGATTATTGAGCACGCGGAGTTTGGCCGCAATGTGCCGGATGAGGCGATGCCGGATGAGGACAAGATGAATCTGGGCAAGATTTACCACATGGGTAAAGAGGAAGCGGCAGGACTGCTCTTGAACCGGCAGGCGATGGCTTCCCATACGTTCATCACTGGCTCGACCGGCACAGGCAAATCCAATGCGGTCTACCATCTGCTGGATGAGATCACAAAGAACGGACAAACGACGTTTCTTGTGGTGGAACCGGCCAAGGGCGAATACAAGAACGTGTTCGGCAATCGTACAGATGTGCAGGTGTTTGGTACAAACCCCAGAGAAACGCCGCTGCTGCGCATGAATCCCTTTGCATTCCCTGAGAATATCCATATTCTGGAACATATTGACCGTCTGGTGGAGATATTCAATGCCTGCTGGCCGATGTATGCAGCCATGCCAGCGGTGCTGAAGGATGCTATTGAGCGCAGCTATCAGAAAGTAGGTTGGGATCTGCGCAATTCGGAGAGCGAGAAGGGAGTTTTCCCAACCTTCTTTGACCTGCTGGATATTCTGCCGGGCGTCATTGAAGAGTCGCATTATTCCAAGGATACCCAAAGCGATTATGTGGGCGCATTGTGCACCCGCGTAAAGTCGTTGACAAACGGTATTTATGGAAGTGTGCTTTGCGCAGAAGATGCGCTGACGGACGAAGCGCTGTTTGACCGCAATGTTATTGTGGATTTGAGCCGTGTGGGCTCTATGGAAACGAAATCGCTGCTGATGGGCATCTTGGTGATGAAGTTACAGGAATACCGGATGTGCAGCAGCGGGATGAACAGCAGGCTGCGCCATGTCACAGTGCTGGAAGAAGCGCACAACCTGCTGCGCAAGACCTCGGCAGAGCAATCACAGGAAGGTGCAAATTTGCAGGGCAAGTCGGTGGAAATGCTGGCAAATGCCATTGCGGAAATGCGTACTTATGGTGAGGGCTTCATTATTGCGGATCAGGCACCCGGACTGCTGGATATGTCGGTCATCCGCAACACGAACACAAAAATTATTCTGCGCCTGCCGGACGAAGAAGATCGCAAGCTGGTAGGCAAGTCTGCCGCCCTGAAGGAGGCACAGATCGACGAATTGTCCAAGCTGCCGCTTGGTGTGGCTGCCGTTTACCAGAACGAGTGGCCGGAGGCGGTGCTCTGCAAGATTGAGGCGTATCCCATGCCGGAAAATGCTGTTTACCACAAGCCTTCAAAAATGCCGCATGAAATCAACGCAGAGTTTGTATTCGGACAACTGGCAGTGGGCAAAGAGCTGGAACCGCTGAGCATTTCGGAGATGGAGCAGCTGAAGCTCTGGCTGAAACGCCATGAGACTGTGCTGAAGCCGGAGGACGACCGCTACCTGGAACGGGTCTTTGCAGGCGGAGAACTGGATGTGGCTAAGACTCGGAAAGCTGTGTTCGATTTCTTTGGTGGGATCGGTACAGTCGTTGATTACTGTGCCGCAGCCGAAAAATCGCTCACACCCCGTAAAGAATTTCTGGAACAGCTGCAGGGACAGTACGGCCTGAAAGCTGCTGCTGCAGACTGGGTGCTAAATAGCGTGATAAGCATGGGCATGAGCCTGAACCCGGATGCAAAGGCTGTAGATAATCTAAGGACGAATTTTGAACAGCAGGGAGGTCGTGTGCTGTGAGGCGAGAAATCTCAGAAGCGAAACCGATGGAAGCAAAAACGCACATTGGGTTGGATGATGTCGTCAAACGGTCATTTGAGCGTCTACAGAAAGGCGTGATAGAAAAGGCAGAAGAAAAACTGGATGCTGCTACGGAAAAGTCATTTGCAGAGCTAGAAAAAGAGCTGGAATACAAAAATAACGATGATGGAATGCCGTACCGTATGGAGCAGGATCTTTTGTCGGATGCAGAGTATAAAAGAAACGGATATGAGTACTCTACCGATCACCTTGGAAGGCTGTTTACAGCCGAAGGAGACCTGCATCTGAAAGAGCATGATGGTCGTCTGCAAATTAAAGACAGCATCCATGACATTGGAAAAGGATATGAAAAAAGTACCGATGATCGAGGTCATGCAATTGCAGATCGCTTTGATGGGGCAAACGATTTGGAAAATCTCATTCCGCAGGATTCTGGACTAAATCGGAACGAATTCAAAAATTTTGAGAATAAACTGGCACAGGAAGTGGAAGCTGGGAAAAAAGTCAATCTGAAATTGGAAATGCATTATCCGGGAGACTCCTTCCGCCCGGATGCCATTACTGCTGTGACAACGATTGACGGAAAGCAGGAAGTTAAAGTATTTCTGAACGATTAGTATTTATAAGTCCACTGCACTTTTAGGTTATTACAATCCCGGTCGATTGCACATACAATACAAGTATCACTTCACAAAACGGAGGGTACTTGTACTATGGTGGACTACGCCGACATCGGAAAACGCATCCGTGCCTGCCGCCTTGCAAAGGGCATGACGCAGGAGCAGCTGGCCAATGAGGTCGGCGTGGTGGTCACGCACATCAGCCATATCGAGACGGGCAACTCCGTGCCTAGCCTGAAAACGCTGATCGACATCATCAACGCGCTGGACTGCTCCGCAGACGAGCTGCTGTGCATCGAGATCAAAAAAGCAAAGCCGGTGTTCGACAGCTGGATGACCGAACAGCTTGCAGATTGCTCTGCCGATGAGGCAAAGATCATCAAAGAAACGGTGGTCAGCCTGAAAAAATCGCTCCGGAAGGTGTATGGAAAGTCCTCTAAATACAGATATGACTAAAACTTCAAAAACTGAATGCCAGTTGGTAGGCATTGAGTGTCTGAAAGAACACCAATAAACAGAATGAACCGCCTCGGTTTCCATAGTAGGAAGCCGGGGCGGCTTTTTATACAAAAAAGAAATCGTTTTTTTTGTAGCTTTGATGAATTGGCGCGGAGCCGTTGACAGCAGAAGGGCAGAAGCGTATCTTTGGAACAGAAGGCGGAACAGGGCCATAAATAGCAGTTTTCTTTACCTTGCAAGGACACTTTCGTTTTGATGAGGCACGACCCGGTGTGCCGCTTTTTTCATTTGCGGAGATAAAATGCAAAAAGTACGGATTATAGTACACATTATCTGCTATGCTCGGTACACGGAAGGCACACACACCGGAAAAGGAGCAAAAATGCGCTGGACGTTGAATAAAACAAGGCTTTTGGCTGGTAAAACGGACCCGGAGAATACCAGCCTGTGGCTGCCGCTCTGGATGCACCTGTGGGATACGGCGGGCATCATGGAGCGGCTGGTCCGGCAGTGGCTCCCGGAAAGTGCAAAACGGGCCATGGGCTTTGAGCGCGAGGAAGCGTTGCTCGCGCATGCCCGGTTTCTGGGCGGGATCCATGATATAGGCAAGGCTACGGTAGCCTTTCAGGCAAATATCCTGCGCACTCTGCCGGAGGCGCGGCAGCGGCTGGAAATGTTGACGCCGCTGGACTGTCCTGAACAGAACCGCCGGGAGTCGCCGCATGCCCGGGCGGGCGAGGCAATTCTGCTGTGGAATGATTGTCCCGGCGGGCTAGCCTCCATTGTGGGGGCGCATCACGGCAGGCCACAGAGCTGCGCGGCGGTCGATGACCAGTTGGAGTGCTGGGAGAGCAACTACTACCCCAAGGGACAGGAAAAGGTCTGGCAGGGCTTCTGGACAGAACTGCTCATGACTGTTTTGCAGGACTGCGGCTTTGATGATACGGCGGAACTGTACGACCTGGACCCGCAGGAGGAAGTGCTTCTGACCGGACTTCTGATCATGGCAGACTGGATCGCCAGCAATACGGAATACTTCCCCCTGATCCCGGTAGAGGAGCTGGGCAGCATGGAGGATTACCCGGCGCGGGTGGACAGGGCTTGGGAAAAGCTGGCCCTGCCCTTTCCGTGGGAGGCACAGCCGGGCATCGCAGACCCGCAGGAGTTTGCGGTGCGGTTCGGCTTTGCGCCCAATGCGGTGCAGAGGGTTGTTCTGGAGGCTGTGGATACCGCAGCGGAACCGGGTATCCTGATCTTGGAAGCACAGATGGGCGTGGGCAAAACCGAGGCGGCGCTGGCCGCTGCGGAGATCATGGCCAGCCGGTTCGGGCTGGGCGGTGTCTTTTTCGGGCTGCCCACACAGGCCACGGCAAACGGCATCTTTCCCCGGCTGCTTGGCTGGGCAGACACGCAGTCTGAGAAGACGCTGCCGCAGGCTATAAAGCTGGCGCACGGCATGGCAGAACTGAACGAGAACTATTTGCGGTTACAGGGGCGCGGGGTGCAGCTGGAGGAAGATGCGCAGGAAGAGCATCGGGTACAGGTACACCAGTGGTTTCGAGGAAACAAACAGGTACTGCTGGCAAACTTCGTGATTGGCACAGTGGATCAGCTGCTGCTGGCGGCACTTGCCCAGAAGCACGTTATGCTGCGGCATCTGGGACTTGCGGGCAAGGTGGTCATTATTGATGAGTGCCACGCCTACGATACCTACATGAACTGCTATCTGGACCGGACACTGGAATGGCTGGGCTGGTATAAGGTGCCGGTCATTCTGCTTTCGGCCACCCTGCCCGCCCGGCGGCGCACAGAGCTGGTCGAGGCCTACCAGCAGAAAAAGGCCGCCCCGGACGCTCCGTGGGAAACCAGCTGCGGCTATCCGCTGCTGACATGGACGGATGGCGCAGAGGTAAATCAAACGGCCATCCCATCGGACGCACTCGGTCAAACGGTGCAGCTGACTACGCTCACAGAGCCGGAGCTGCCCGCGCTGCTGCGCCGGAAGCTGGCAGAGGGCGGCTGTGCAGGGGTGATCGTAAACACGGTCAAAAAAGTGCAGAAGATCGCGCAGCTGCTGCGGGAAAGCCTGCCGGACAAAGAGGTGCAGCTGTTCCATGCGCAGTTCCTGATGCCGGACCGCGCGGCGCGGGAAAACCAGCTGATGGCACGCATTGGCAAGGGCTCTGCACCGGAGTGCCGGAACGACCTGATCGTGGTGGGCACGCAGGTGATGGAGCAGTCGCTGGACATTGATCTGGACGTTCTTGTCACAGAGCTTTGCCCCATGGATCTGCTGCTGCAGCGCATTGGACGGCTGCACCGCCACCACCGCAGCCGCCCCGCTCCGTTGCAGCAGGCCTGCTGCGCGGTGCTGGACACCGGGGAAGATGCCTTTGACGCGGGCAGCGAGGCGGTATATGGACAGTGGCTGCTCTGGCGCACCCGGAAGTTTCTGCCCCGGAGCATCCGGCTGCCGGAGGAGATCTCTCCGCTGGTGCAGCGGGTCTACGGCTGGGAGCGGGAAGCTCCCGGCGGGGCGCAGGGCGAGGAAATGCGCTGCATATATGAGCGGACGCAGGAGAAAAAGAAAGCACGCGCCGAAGCATACCTTGTGCCGCAGCCGGAAACGCACCGGCTGGCGCAGCTGAACACGCTGGACGACTGGATGCAGAACGAGGGCGCCTGCTCCGACCCGGCGGTGCGGGCGGCAGTGCGGGACGGCGACCCCTCGGTAGAGGTGCTGGTAATGCAGCGTCGGGCAGACGGCAGCATCCACTTTCTGCCGTGGCAGGAGGGCGGCAGTGCCGTAGCTGTCGACAGCCCGCCCCCGCCGGAAACGGCACTGAAGATCGCCCGGCAGAAGCTGCGGCTCCCGGCGGTGTTCGGCAAGGCGTGGAAGGTGGACGGGGTCATCCGGGAGTTGGAAGCGGACAACCGCAGCCGCCTTGCGGCGTGGCAGCTGTCGCCGCTGCTGCACGGAGAACTGATCCTGCTGCTGGATGAAAACCTGACTGCCCGGCTTGCGGGCATGGAACTTTGTTATGACCGTGAAAACGGCCTGTATTACCAAAAGGAGGAGACGGATGAAGAAAATTGAATTCAATCTGCTGACCGAACCGTGGATACGGGTGCGGCTGCGGGACAACACGGTGCGGGAGGTGTCCCTGACCGAGGCACTGGTGTCGGCGCAGGATTATGTGGACCTTGCGGGCGAGATGCCCACCCAGAACGCCGCAGTGCTGCGGCTGCTGCTGGCGGTGCTGTTCACCGTGTTCTCCCGGGTGGATACAAAGGGAGAGTCCCGCCCACTGATGCAGAGCGATGATGCACTGGAGCGCTGGAGCGAGCTGTGGCAGCTTGGGCATTTCCCGGCAGAGCCTGTCCGGGATTATCTGGAGCAGTGGAAGGACCGCTTCTGGCTGTTCCACCCGACACACCCCTTCTGGCAGGTGCCGCAGGCAAAGATCGGCACGGAATACGGCGCGGCCAAACTCAACGGTGAAATGTCGGAAAGCAGCAATAAACTCCGGCTCTTTCCGCTGTATGCGGGGCAGAGCAAGGAGCAGCTGAGCTATCCGCAGGCGGCGCGGTGGCTGCTATGCGTGAACGGCTATGATGACACCTCCGCAAAGCCAAAAGGAAAGGGACTTCCGTCCGTAGGAGCCGGGTGGCTGGGCAAGATCGGTTTTATTCAGGCACAGGGCGATAATCTGTACGAGACCCTGATGCTGAACCTGACACTGCTGCGCGACGGCCGGGAATGCTGGGGCGAAAGCAAGCCCTGTTGGGAATTGGAAGCACCAAAGAGCGCGGAACGGACAGAAATTTGCTGCCCGGATAACCCGGCACAGCTGCTCACCCTGCAATCCAGAAGGCTGTTGCTGCACAGGACAGGGGAGAATGTAGATGGGTTCTGTCTGCTGGGAGGAGATTTCTTCCCCAGAGAAAACGTCTTTGCCGAACAGATGACCATCTGGCGCACGATGCCAATCAAGAAAAATGAACCGGTGGTGTTTGTGCCCTGCCGTCATGACCCGGCCAAACAATTCTGGCGGGAGTTCCCGGCGGTTTTTTGTCAGGACAGCGGGCATCGCCCGGGCGTTGTATGCTGGATCGAAAAGTTGCAGGAAAAGAGATTGAAACTTCTGGATCCCCGCAGAAAGGTACATTTCCGTATCTCCGGTGTCCAATATGGCGATAAGGACTTCTTTGTAAATGATTCTTTCAGCGACAGCCTGACCTTTCAGGCAGGGATTCTGGATGAGATAGGGCGCCCATGGCAGAGCCGGATCGTCAGAGAAATCGAGCGCTGTGAACAGACAGCGGCGCTGATCGGGCGTTTTGCGCAGGAACTGGCAATTGCCGCCGGTGACCGGAATGAAAATGCAGGCGGCGCGGTTCGTGCACAGTTCTACTTTGCAGTGGACCGGCCTTTCCGGCAGTGGCTGCAGGCGATCGACCAGGAGCAGGACGACCCGGATGAGGCAGCACTGCGCTGGCAGACACGGGCGCGCAGCATCGCGGAAAAGCTGGGAAAGCAGATGGTGATGGAGGCCGGGAATGCCGCCCTGAAGGGACGCCGCATTGTGGTCGATAAGGACAAAAAGACCGAGCGCACCATCCTGTATACCGCGCCAAAGGCCTATAATCATTTCCGCACAAGGCTTTGGGAAATCTATCCCAAAACAGAACCATAAAGGGGGAATTGTATGAAAACACAGGATGTCAAACTGTATGCGGCGCAGCAGCTGCACAGGCTTCAGGCTCTGCCGGACAACCAGCGGCGGGCAGAACTGGCAAAGCTGCGGCGGGGTATCGGCCACGCACCCGGCGAGCTGCCGGAGCTGTGGGGATGCTTTTTGCTGGGAATGCCGGAAAGCTTTCAGGGCCGCAGTGCTCCCTCGGCGGCAGAGTGGGCGGTCTACCTTGCCCTGACCCTGTATGCTGTGCATCAGCAGGGGAATGACCGCCCCATGAACTGCCCCGGCAACACGCTGGGGCGTGCGGTGCGGCAGCTGGCAGAGCGGAACAGTGCCGGACAGGACTGGACCGAGGCCAGTGTGCTCCGGCGGTTCAATGCGCTGGCCACCGCAGAAGAAATTACCGAGATCAGCCACCATCTGCGGGGCATGATCCGGCTGCTGAGCGCGGCAAAGGATGGCGGCATCCCGCTGGACTATCCGCAGCTTGCGGCAGACCTGTATGAATTGCAATGCACCGACCCGCGGTATGCACAGATTCCCGCCAATGTCCGTCTGCGGTGGGGGCAGGATCTGTACCGCGACCCGAAGCCTGCACCGGAAGAGAAAGAAAAGGAGACTTGACCATGAAGAAGCGCCTGTATGTTGATTTCCACATTTTGCAGACCGTCCCGCCCAGCTGCATCAACCGGGACGATACCGGCAGCCCCAAAACGGCAGTGTACGGCGGTGTGACCCGTGCCCGGGTATCCTCACAGGCATGGAAGCACGCCATGCGTGCAGCCTTTGCGGAGAATGCTCAGCTGGACGTGGGCAAGCGCACCAAAAAGGCCGCAGAACTGGTGAAGGCGCAGATCCTTGCACTGGCCCCGGAACTGGATGCGGACAAGCTGGCAAAAAAAGCGCTGGAGAATGCGGGCATCAAGAGCGACGATAAGGGCACCAAGGCACTGTTCTTCATGAGCACTGCACAGGCAAAGGCGTTGGCAGAGCTGGCTGTGGAGGGCTCTGCGGATAAAAAGCAGTATCGGGATGCCCTGAAAGCGGCGCCCTCGATGGACATGGCGTTGTTTGGCCGCATGGTGGCAGATGACCCTTCTCTGAACTATGACGCCGCTGCGCAGGTGGCGCACAGCATCTCCACCCATGCCGTGCAGAACGAGTACGATTACTTTACCGCCGTGGATGACTGTCAGGCAGAGGACAACGCCGGTGCAGGCCATCTGGGCACGGTGGAGTACAACTCCTCCACCCTGTACCGCTATGCTACGGTGAACGTGATGGAGCTGGCCGGGCAGCTGGGTGCAGCGCAGGCAGCGGAAACGGTGCGGGCCTTTGGCGAGGCGTTCCTCTTCTCCATGCCCACCGGCAAGCAGAACACCTTTGCAAACCGCACTCTGCCGGACGCGGTATATGTGACCCTGCGGGAGGATCAGCCGGTGAACCTGTGCGGCGCATTCGAGCGTGCCGTGCCCCGCAGTGCGCAGGGTTACGCCGCACCTTCCAAGGCGGCACTGGCGCAGTATGCGCAGCAGATGTACAGCAGCTTTGCCGAGGCTCCGGCGCAAAGCTTTACCGTGGGCAGCGGGCTGGAGGTGCTGGCTCCGGCGCAGACGGCAAAGGCGATGCTGGACGCACTGGAAAAGGCTGTCCGGGATGCGCTTGCCGGAAATGAGGTGGGGTAATGGCAACGCTGTTGCTTCGGCTGGCAGCGCCTTTGCAGGCGTGGGGCGCGGACTCTAAATTTGAGACCCGCAAGACGGGCCGGGAACCCACCAAGAGCGGCGTGATCGGTCTGCTGGCGGCAGCTCTGGGGCTGCGGCGGGACGAGCGCGAAGCGCTGACCCGGCTGACCGGGCTGCGGTTCGGCGTCCGCGTGGAGCGGGAAGGGCAGCTGCTGGTGGACTACCACACGGCAAAGACGCAGGACGAAAAGACCTCTTATGTGACCTACCGCCATTATTTGCAGGATGCCGTGTTTCTGGCCGGCATTGAAAGCACCGACACCGCCCTTTTGCAGCAGCTGCAGCAGGCACTGCTGCACCCGGCGTTTCCGCTGTATCTCGGTCGCCGCTGCTGCCCGCCTACCCTGCCGCTCTGTCTGGGCGTATGCCCGGGCAGCTTGCAGGAGGTGTTGCAAGCGGAACCGCCCCTGTGCCCTGGACGGCAGAGCCGGATCCTATTGGACGCCGATCCGCTGGAGCCGGGCACGGCTCCGCAGCGGGATGTGCCGGTGAGCTTTGACCCGCATCATCGGCAATACGGCTACCGCTCGGTACGGGAACTATGGCAGAAGATGCCGGACAGCCCGGAGGCTACGGAGCACGATCCGTTCCGGGAATTGTAAAAAGGGGGCGAGAGAATGTATTTATCACGGGTAGAACTCGATCCCACCCGCCGCAGCACCATGGCTGCGCTGGCGGCACCGCAAAAACTGCATGGCGCAGTGGAAAGCGCTTTTGCAGGGGAGCGCCGCCGCAGGCTGTGGCGGTTGGATCGTCTGGGAGAGCGGCTGTATCTGCTGCTGCTCAGCGAGGACGCGCCGGAGCTGTCCGGCGTGGTGGAGCAGTTTGGCACCGGAGCGGCTGCGGAGACCCGCAGCTACGACCCGCTTTTGCAGCGGGTGGAGCCGGGCAGCTGCTGGCAGTTCCGGCTGACTGCAAACCCCACCAAAAGCTGCAAAGACACCCAAAACCCCGCAGCGCGGGGAACCGTGGCCGCACATTGCACAACACAGTACCAGAAGCAGTGGCTGTTGGAGCGCGCCGCAAAGCGCGGCTTTGCCCTGCGGGAGGAGGGATTTACCGTGACCCGGGTGCAGTGGCAGCATTTTGCCAAGCACGGCACCCGGCCGGTGACCCTGTTGGCAGTGACCTATGAGGGCGTTTTGCAGGTGACCGATGCAGAGCAGTTCCGGGCACTGCTGTGTCAGGGCATGGGGCGCGGCAAGGCCTATGGCCTTGGGCTGATGACCGTTATGCGCGCAGGAAACTGAGAGGAACGAGATGCCGGGCATGATCCTGCCGGACCTGCAGGCGCTGCCGCAGCATTTTCAGCTGGCAGAAAAAGTGGGGCATCGCGCCCTGCCGGACTGCCATTTGATACAACAGGTTTATTGCAAACTGAAGGAAACAGCGGTACAATAGCAACGGGAGGCACGGTGCTACGGGATCTTTTTAGTCTTTTCCCCGCATACGCGGGGGTGATCCTTGCGGTTCGTTTTGTACGATTAGCGTTCGCGCCTTTTCCCCGCATACGCGGGGGTGATCCCATGTGATAGTGTGGTCTTGCTGTCTGCTCTCCCTTTTCCCCGCATACGCGGGGTTGATCCTATGCATATGGCTGACTGCAAGCGTCAGGTGGCCCTTTCCCCCGCATACGCGGGGGTGATCCCACAACACAGGGGTAGAATGCCATGGTGTCGCGCTTTCCCCGCATACGCGGGGCTTACCAAAAGACCCCTCGCAAGGTTTTGCGTGAGCGCCTGAAAAAGCACCCCTAAAGCAAACGAACCGCCCCGGTTTCCGTGATGGAAGCCGGGGCGGTTTTGTATGCAGGAGGCGGGAGCAAGGGCAGTTCCTCCGACCTTGCGCTTTCTGGCGTTTCAGGGAAAAATGCGCAAACAAAAAGCAGGCAGTGTCGTGGAAAGGAGGAGGAAAGCGACACTGCCTGCTGTATAGGAACCCCTGAACATTGCGGCTTGGTCAGGAGGGATTTGGTAGTCTGTCCGCCGTTCTGGCTATTGCCTCGCATAGAAACGGGAGACAGTTTTTTATGGGCCTGCGGTGCGCCGCTGCTGCGGCCGCACCCGCAGGGAAATGTGCCTGCATGGGCTTTTGCGGGGAGAACCTTTCGGAGGTTATGGGGGATGTCCGTTCCATTCTCCCTGAGTGCACCCTTATTATGCCAGACAATCGTGGCAATTCTTTGTGGTAATTTTGAACAGTTTGCAAATAAACGCCTTGCCCATGAAAAAAGACTGCTGAAAAGTCCGCACTTCTCAGCAGTCCGAATCTGAAATTTTTGCGTTACACCCCAAAGAATTCCTTGGCGATGTCGGCGCTGCGCTTGGCGTCCTTTGCGTACCAGTCCGCGCCGATCTTTTCGGCGTATTCCGGGGTCAGCACGGCACCGCCCACCATGATCTTGCAGTCCAGCTTAGCGGCGCGCAGGGCGGCGATGGTCTCCTCCATGCTTTTCAGGGTGGTGGTCATCAGTGCCGAAAGGCCTACCAGATGCACGTCCTTTTCCCGCACGGTGTCCACCACCGTCTCCACCGGTACGTCCCGGCCAAGATCCAGAACCTCAAAGCCGTAGTTTTCCAGAATGACCCGGACGATATTCTTGCCAATGTCGTGCACATCGCCCTTGACGGTGGCAAGGACGATACGTCCCTTGCTGGCGCTGCCCTCGCCCTTTTGGGCAATGGCTGTCTTGATCTCCTCAAAGGCGCTCTGGGCGGCGCTGGCAGCCTGCAGCAGCTGCGGCAGGAACAGAGTGCCTTTTTCATACTTGGCACCCACGATGTCCAAAGCGGGGATCAAGGCTTCGTCCACCACCTCCAGCGGCTGCTTTTCTGCCAGCAGGGCGCGGGTATGGGCGGCGGCGTCACCCTTCAAGCCCTTTTCCACCGCTTTCATCAGGGCAGCGTAGGGACCGGTGAGTTCTGCTTCGGCAGCACTGGCGGCAGGCACGGCTTTTGCAGCCTGTGCCAGCGCGGTGCTGGCGGGCACGCGGTCGGCAAAGCGCTCGATGTACTTTGTGCTCTGCTTGTCCCGGTTGGTCAGCACGTTGTAGGCGTACACCGCCGCCATCATCTCCTCGCTGGAGGGGTTCATGATGGCAAGGTCCAGCCCGGCGTACATGGCCATGGTCAAAAAGGTGGTGTTCAGGTAGGTGCGGCATGGCAGACCAAAGCTGATGTTGGACACGCCCAGCACGGTGCGCACTCCCAGCTCCTTTTTGCAGGCTTCCAGCGCCTGCACCGTGGCCAGCACATCCTCCTGCTGGGCGCTGGCGGTCAGGGTAAGGCAGTCAATGTAGATATCTTCCCGAGGGATGCCTGCTGCCAGCGCCGCTTCGGTGATGCGGCGGGCAATGGCTACGCGGTCTGCGGCTTTGGGCTGGATGCCTTTTTCATCGATGGCAAGCCCCACGATGGCGGCACCGTACTTCTTGCACAGCGGCAGAATGGCGGCAAGCTTTTCCGGCTCACCGTTGGTGGAGTTGACGATGGGCTTGCCGTTGTACACCCGCAGACCCCGCGCCAGCGCTTCCACGTTGGAGGAGTCCAGCTGCAGGGGCAGGCTGGTCACGCTTTGCAGCGCCTTGACCACCTGCTCCATCAGCACCGGCTCGTCCACGCCGGGTGCGCCCACGTTCACGTCCAGGATCTGCGCACCGGCCTCTGCCTGACTGACGGCCTGTTCCAGCACATAGTTCATGTCGCCTTCCCGCAGTGCCTGCTGGAAGCGCTTTTTGCCGGTGGGGTTGATGCGCTCGCCCACCACCGTGATGCCGTCCACCGTGACCGTGTCCACCGGGGTGCACAGCACCGAGGGCATCCGGTGCGCGGGACGCCCCGGGGTGCAGCCTGCAAAGGTGCCGTTGAGCAGCTTGATGAACTCCGGGGTGGTGCCGCAGCAGCCGCCGGCGGCAAACAGGTGCAGCTCCCGGTAGGGCTTCATCTGCAAGGCAAACAGCTGCGGGGTGATGTCGTAGCCGCTGCCGTCTGCCCGGGGCAGACCGGCGTTGGGCTTGACGAACACCGGGAAGTTGCCGGGTACAGCCTCGGCCAGCCGCTTTGCCATGGGGAAGATCTCTTTGGGTCCCAGCGAGCAGTTGATGCCCACTGCGTCTGCCCCCAAGCCCCGGGCGGTGGCGGCAAAACTTTCCACTGTGCAGCCGGTAAAGGTGCGCCCGCCCGCTTCAAAGCTCATGCTTGCCAGAATGGGCAGGCGGGTGTTTTCCTTGGCAGCCAGCAGGGCGGCCTTCAACTCGTACAGGTCGGTGTAGGTCTCAAAAAAGATCAGGTCTGCCCCGGCGGCTTCGCCTGCCTTGACGATGCGGGCATACTCAGCCACAGCATCCTCAAAGGCCAGCGTTCCGCTGGGCTCCAGCAGCTCGCCCAGCGGGCCTACGTCCAGCGCGGTCAGCGCACCGTAGGGCGCGCAGGCGCGCTTGCAGTTTTCAATGCCTGCGGTGATGACCTGCTCCAGCGTGTAAGCACTGCCTGCCAGCTTGTGGGCAGAAGCGCCAAAGGTGTTGGCGTTGACGATGCGGCTGCCCGCCGCAGCGTACTGCCCATGGATGCCCTCGATGAGCGCCGGGTCGGTGATGTTCAGCTCTTCCGGGCGTGCACCCAGCTTGAGCCCGGCAGCCTGCAGCATGGTGCCCATGCCGCCGTCCAGCAGGATGGTATTGCTCTGTCTGAAAAGTTCATTCACTTGCACAGGTCTTTCCCCTCTTTCTGTATTCGCAGCGGGTGCGCAGCACACAATGGCCGCACCCGGCCAGTTGTCCTTTTACCGGGTGGTCGCTGACCCCCAGCAGGGCGGTCACGCTCTTGCGCGGGGTCATCAGGTTGGTGTCGGTGACACACAGCCCGGCCTTGCGCACGGTGTCCAGTGCCGCTGCCACCATCGGCTGCACCGCGATGTCCCAATCGCCGTAGCCGGGCGAAAAGCGCCCGGTCAGATACTTTCCCTCCGTGGCCGCCCACTGGCGCAGCTGCGCCTCGGCAGCATCGGCGGCCTGCTCGGCCAGTGCGCTGCCCAAGGCATCGGAGGCTACCCCGGCGGCGATATCGCCAACGCCTGCCCGGCGGATCTGGGCATCCACCCCGGGGCCCAGCGTCACCGCCAGCAGAATGGCCTGCCCGCAGCCTGCCAGATGCTTGTGCACATCCTCGCCGGGCAGAATCCCGGCCTCGGTCAGCGCGGGAGTGTCTGCCAACAGCCACACCGCCCGGGGCATCGCCGCCGCCAGCAGCGGCACGGCGCATTTTTGCAGCAGTGCCAGCGTGGCGGCGTCCGGCTCGCCGTGCGCGCCGAAATACCGCGCCGCCTGTACAAGATCTACGGCCTGCGGTTTTTCTATCGCCAGCGGGCGGGGCACACCGATCGCCATGGGCCGCACCTCCTTACTTCGCTCGAATAAAGTACTATTCAGTATACCGCACTTGTGGGCTTTTATCAATCCCGCAAAAGGGGAGGAAATAGAAAAAAGGCTGCTCTGTTTTTGGAAAACGGTCTTGCAGTGTGCGCAGTTTTTGCACACTTTCAGATATCCTCCCGGCAATTTCAACAACAAAACAAAAACGCACGCTGATCCTCATCGAATCAACGTGCGTTTGCAGGATCGGAGTGGCGAGACTCGAACTCGCGGCCTCCTGCTCCCAAAGCAGGCGCGCTACCAACTGCGCAACACCCCGACATCTGGCGGCACAGCTACACCGCCAGAATATAGTATATCGTTTTTTGCGCGGTTCGTCAATACAGAATCCGCAGTTAGGGGCATCGGTGCTTTTCGACTTTTTCAGCCAATAAAAGCAGCAGTGAGGAAGCGGGCGATGACAGGCATCTTTTGCAAAAAGGTGAGGTTTTGGTGCAACTGCCGAAAAGCGGATGCAAAAACTGGACAGAACACAAAACTTGTTGCGCTCTAGTTGCAAGCAAGCCGGAAAGGTGCTATCATAACACTATATCGCCGGGAAGTGCGGCGGTGGGAAATTAGACAGAGGCTGAAAAGAAAGGCACGGCGTAAGCGATGACGATACAGGAATGCTATAAAAAGATGGGCGCAGACTATCAGGAGGTGCTGGGGCGGCTGCACAACGAAGCCATGATCGGCAAATTCGTGCGAATGTTTTTGCAGGACGACAGCTTTCATATCTTGGAGGATGGGCTGCGCAGGGGAGACGTAAAAGAGGCATTCCGTGGGGCGCATACCCTCAAGGGCGTCTGCCAGAATCTTGGCTTTTCCAACCTGTATGCGCCCGCCTATACCCTGACCGAGACCCTGCGCGCCGGGCAGCTGGAGGGCACACAGGAGCAGTTTGCAAAGGTGGAAGAGCAGTATCAATGCACGATGGACGCCATCCGTGCACTGGACTAAAATGGAATGCGGTGTCGGGCGGCTTTCGGGCTGCCCGGCATTGTTCTTTTACAGGATATGCCTGAAAGCACAGAACCGCCCCTTGTACCGCCGCGTAGTTTGCGGTATGATAGACAAAAAAGAGGGAAGGAGACTCCATTATGTCCAAACATATCCTTGTCTGTCTGCCCATCAGCGCAGAGCAGAGGACCCGCATTGAGGCGGTGCAGGGCTTTGCATATCGCTTTACCACCCCAGATACTGCCACGGTGGAGGATGCTCTGTGGGCAGATGCCGTGCTGGGTAACCTGCCGGTGCCGCTGATCCGGCAGAACGGTCATCTGGAGTGGTTCCAGTCCAACACAGCGGGCCCCAATAACTATCTGGAGCCGGGGGTGCTGCCGGAGAAGTGCATCGTGACCAACGCCACCGGCGCTTATGGTCTGGCCATCAGTGAGTGTATGCTGGCAATGTGGCTTAGCCTGCTCAAGGAGCTGCCCACCTACCGGGATAACCAGCGGGAGCACCGATGGGCACCCACCGGCCACTTTGTGGGCAGCATTGCGGGCAGCCGGGTGCTGTGCGTAGGCATGGGCGATATCGGCTCGAACTTTGCCCGGCGGGCGCATGCGCTGGGTGCTGAGGTGGTGGGCGTGCGCCGCACCGTGCACCCGGATACTCCTTGCCCGGACTACTGCACCCGGGTGGTGGCGCAGAGCGCATTGGACGCAGAACTGCCGCAGGCTGACCTTGTGGCGCTGAGTTTGCCCGGCACGCCGGAGACACTGCATCTGTTCGGCGCAGAGCGGCTGGCGCTCTGCAAGCCCGGTGCCATTCTGCTCAATGTGGGGCGCGGCACTGCTGTGGACGGCGAGGCGCTGGCAGCGGCTGTGCACAGCGGGCGGCTTTCCGGTGCAGGGCTGGACGTGACCGACCCCGAGCCGCTGCCGCCGGAGCATCCTCTGTGGGCAGAACCTAACGTGATCATCACGCCCCATGTCACCGGCGGCTTCAGCCTGCCCAAGACGCTGGACAACATCGTGGATATCTTTGTGCACAACCTCAAGCGCTATGCCGCCGGTCAGCCGCTGGATAACCAGATGGACCGCCGTACCCAGTACGCCAGCGGCGCACGGCTGCAAAGCACCCTGTAAAAAGCAAAAACTGCCGCACAATTGTGCGGCAGTTTTTGTAGTTTACAGCATCACTGCGCCTGTGCAAGGCAGGCGTCCATGGCGGTAAAGATGGCCTCGCTGGTCATGGTGGAACCGGTGATGGCGTCCACACCGGCGGTGGAGCCGGTCTGTGTCAGCTGGGCAGCCAGCGTCTCGGCAGCTTTGCCGCCCAGCTCCGGGGTCTCGGCAGAGGCGTCCACCTGTACGGCGGTCACCTTGCCGCCGGTCACGGTGACCGTGACGGTCACTTCACTCAGGCAACCCTGCGCAGAGGAGGTGTAGCTGCCATCGGTCAGATGTGCGGCGTTGTCGGCGGCGGGTACGGTGCCGGTGTTGTGGATATACAGGTTCAGCACAATGCCCATCAGCACGGTGGCCACCAGCATGAGCAGGATATTACGGGTCATTTTTGCGGTCATGGTATGGTATCTTCTCCTTGGGGATGATTATTTTGCGGGCTTGAAGCTGTCGCGCAGGGTGACTACCCGGTTGTACACGCCGGGGTTCTTGCTGTCCGGGGTAAAGAAGCCGGTGCGCACGAACTGGAACTTTTCGCCGGGCTTTGCGTCCTTCAGGCTCTCCTCCAGCTTGCAGCCGGTGCGCACGGTGACGCTTTCCGGGTTCAGGTAGTCCTTGTAATCGCTGCCTTCGGGGATGCCGTTCATGTTGGCCTCGGTGAACAGCTTGTCGTACAGGCGCACCTCGGCGTCCACGCAGTGTGCGGCGCTTACCCAGTGGATGGTGCCCTTGACCTTGCGGCCGTCAGCGGGGTTGCCGTTGCCGGTCTCGAGGTCGGCGGTGCAGTGGATGGCGGCGATGCTGCCGTCGGCGTTCTTGTCCACGCCGGTGCACTTGACGATATAAGCACCCATCAGGCGTACCTCGCCGTCCACGGTCAGGCGCTTGAACTTGGGAGGCGGCACCTCAGCAAAGTCCTCGGCGTCGATCCACAGCTCGCGGGTAAAGGCTACCTTGCGGGTGGTGGTATCGTTGGCCTCGCGGTTGGGGTTGTTGGCCACGTCAAAGTATTCGGTCTTGTCGGCAGGGTAGTTGTCCACCACCAGCTTGACAGGCTCCAGCACGGCAATGCGGCGCTGTGCGGTCAGGTCCAGCTCGCTGCGGATGCAGGCTTCCAGCTGACGCATGTCGATCAGGTTGTCGGACTTGGAGATGCCGGCCTCCCGGACAAAGGTGAAGATGGAGGTGGGGGTGTAGCCGCGGCGGCGCAGGCCGCACAGGGTCGGCATCCGGGGATCATCCCAGCCGTCCACGATGCCCATTTCCACCAGCTCGCGCAGGTAGCGCTTGCTCATTACGGTGTTGGTCATGTTCAGGCGGGCGAACTCGCGCTGCTTGGGGAACTCGGTGCCAAAGATATTCTCGATGACCCAGTTGTACAGGGGACGATGATTCTCGAACTCCAGGCTGCACATGCTGTGGGTGATGCCCTCAATGGCATCCTGGATGGGATGCGCAAAATCGTACATGGGGTAGATGCACCACTTATTGCCCTGGCGGTGGTGTTCAGCATACTTGATGCGGTAGATGGCCGGGTCACGCATGTTCATGTTGGGGCTGGCCAGGTCGATCTTGGCACGCAGAGTCTTTTCACCCTCCTGGAACTCACCGGCACGCATCCGGCGGAACAGGTCCAGATTCTCCTCCGGGGTGCGGTCACGCCACGGAGAGGGACGGCTGGGCTTGCCGGCATCGGCACCACGGTACTCGCGCATCTCGTCACGGGTCAGGTCGTCCACGTAGGCCTTGCCCTCCAAGATGAGCTTCTCGGCGTACTCGTAGCACTTGTCAAAGTAATCGCTGCCATAGAAGATGCCGCCGTTGGGGTCAGCGCCCAGCCAGTGCAGATCCTCAATGATGCTGTTGACATACTCCTCACCTTCGCGGGCGGGGTTGGTGTCGTCCAGGCGCAGGTTGAACTTGCCGCCATACTGGTTTGCGATGGACCAGTTGATGTAGATGGCCTTGGCGCTGCCGATGTGCAGGTAGCCGTTGGGCTCCGGCGGGAAGCGGGTATGGATCTCGCTGATCTTACCCTCGGCCAGGTCAGCGTCAATGATCTCCGTCAAAAAGTTTTTATCTGCCATAGTGGTTTCCCCCTTGGTTTCAGGGCATCGCAGCCCGGAATTACACTTTCTTTCAATACACTTTATAATACACCATTTTTGGCTCTGCTTCAAGGCAAAAATACAAAGTAAGGGTGGTTTTCGGTGCCCCGGGCAGATTTCTGCATTCTGCGCACTTGACGAATGCACAAAAAAAGGGTATAGTATGGTAGTATTCATTTTTACGGGGTGTTGCGCAGTTGGTAGCGCGCCTGCTTTGGGAGCAGGAGGCCGCGAGTTCGAGTCTCGCCACTCCGATACAAGAAAAAGCCACGATACAACGCTGGAAATGGCGATTGTATCGTGGCTTTATTTGTTGTATAAATGCTCTGAAAATGCTGGTTTGTGTGTCTTTTGTGCGCTATTGGCTCAAAAACTGCTGACAGAACAGACAGAGTTGAACCGTGAACTTTGTACAGCTTTGCACTGTTCAACAAGGACGAAAAGTGCTATATTGTTTATGGGGCAGAATAGGCATTTTATAATAGCCCCGCCGGAAAAGAGGTTGAATATGCTGTCTGACGCGAAGAAAAAGGCAAATGCCAAGTGGGACAAGGCCCATATGATGATTTTGGGCTGTAAGGTCCGTAAGGATTTTGCGGCCCAGTTCCGGGAGGCCTGTACCGCAGCGGGGACCACCCCCAACGCTGTTCTGAAACAGGCAGCGGAACAGTTTTTGAAAGAACACGCGGTATCAGAGGGGAAAACCGCCGTGGAAGAATGCGCATAATATCCATACGAAAGGACAGGTGCAACATGAGTACAAGAGAATTGGCAAGAACCCTGCTGGACGAGATGCCGGATAATGATTTGATCTATCTGGTGGCGTATATGCAGAGCTTAAAGGCTCTCAAGGATGCAGAAATTCCCAACGCCAAGACGCAGGCGGCGATTGATGAAGTGGACAGCTTGATTAGAACCGGCGAGGGAGAACACTTTGAAGGCTCTACCGCTGACTTCTTCGCTCAACTGGCGGCGGAGGGCTAAACCGTGTTAAAACTGAACACTTCCACGCAGTTTAAGAAAGATTATAAAACCTGCATCAAGCGGCATTATAAAATGGATTTGCTGCAGGCAGTTGTTGATGTACTGCGAGTGCCTGACGCATTGCCACAAAAGAACCGAGACCACAGCTTAACAGGCGATTATACCGGCTGCCGTGAATGCCATATACAGCCGGATTGGATTCTGATTTATCGGCAGACAGATACGGAACTGTACTTGGTTGCGACTGGTACACACTCCGATTTGTTCGGTTTGTGAGATGGGCGATTATGATTTGCCCGCTATGCAAGGGCGAGATGAAGCCCAGCACAACAGCCCTGCTGCTCATCATCGAGCGGCAGGGCTGTTGTATTGTTTCTGTCATTTAGATGATATAATCATTCCCCACCTGATCGGGTGCGGCGAGGTCGGCCAGAGTGATCTTGCCAAAGTAGTCGGCGATCATGTCGTTCAGGCCCTTCCACATCGCATAGGTTCGGCAGTTGGGCAGCCGCTCGCAGGCGGGAGCACCGGGCACAAGGCAGCTCACGGGGGCAAGGCTGCCCTCGGTCAGCAGCAGGATCTCTGCCACAGTGTACTGGTCGGGGGTGCGGGTCAGCCGGTAGCCGCCGCCCTTGCCGCGCAGACCTTCCAGAAAGCCGTTCTGCACCAGCACCTTCAGGATGTTTTCCAGATATTTTTCCGAGATCTCCTGCCGTTCGGCGACCTCCTTCAGCGGCACATACCGCTCCGCCTGGTGTTCGGCCAGGTCAATCATTACGCGCAGTGCGTAACGGCCCTTGGTTGAAACGATCATAGCTTTTCTCCTTATCAACCCCTCAGACGCTTTGCGCCAGCGGCCCAGTCAGGGGCGGCAATGCGCAGGCATGGATGGTGGGGTTGTCCTCTTCTCATTAACAAACCTATTATACAACAGGGTTTGTAACTTTTCAATCGCTTTTTCGTTTTTCCATTGACAAAGGGGGAAAAGAGGACTATAATACCATCAAACCTACAAACCATGTTGGTTTACAGGAAATATGGTTTGCGTCAGAATAACATCCCGGGCCCTGCGCCCGCAGAGGGAGGACTTTTACTATGAGCAAGATTTACACTTCCGCAGATCAGCTGATTGGCCACACTCCGCTGCTGGAGCTGACCCATATCGAGAAGGAAGCCGACCTGAAGGCCACCGTTCTGGCCAAGCTGGAATACTTTAACCCCGCCGGCTCTGTCAAGGATCGCATTGCCAAGAAGATGATCGACGATGCCGAGGCCACCGGCAAGCTGAAGCCCGGTTCCGTGATCATTGAGCCTACCTCCGGCAACACCGGCATTGGTCTGGCCGCTGTGGCCGCTGCCAAGGGCTACCGCATCATCATCGTGATGCCCGAGACCATGAGCGTGGAGCGCCGCCAGCTGATGAAGGCTTACGGTGCAGAGCTGGTGCTGAGCGAGGGTGCCAAGGGCATGAAGGGTGCCATTGCCAAGGCCGATGAGCTGGCAAAGGAGATCCCCAACGCCTTTATCCCCGGCCAGTTCGTGAACCCTGCCAATCCGCAGGCACACATCGAGACCACCGGCCCTGAGATCTGGGAGGACACCGATGGTCAGGTCGATCTCTTTGTGGCTGGCGTTGGCACCGGCGGCACTGTTACCGGCGTGGGCAAGTACCTCAAGAGCAAGAACCCCAATGTCAAGGTCGTGGCTGTGGAGCCTGCCTCCTCTCCTGTGCTGAGCAAGGGCGTTGCAGGTGCGCATAAGATCCAGGGCATCGGCGCGGGCTTTGTGCCGGATGTGCTGGATACCAAGGTCTACGATGAGATCATCACCGTGACCAATGAGGATGCTTTTGCGACCGGCCGCCTCATCGGTCACAAGGAAGGCGTTCTGGTGGGTATCTCTTCCGGTGCAGCGGTCTGGGCTGCGCTGGAGCTGGCAAAGCGCCCCGAGAACGCAGGCAAGAAGATCGTTGCTCTGCTGCCCGATACCGGCGACCGTTATCTGTCCACCCCGCTGTTTGCTGAATAAGCTGTAACCCCAAAGCTGCTGCGCAGAAATTTTTGCGCAGCGGCTTTTTTTGTGCTACAATAAACCCATCAATTCCAAGGAGAACTGTTATGAACTACTACGCCGCCCCGATGGAGGGGCTGACAGACCGCATCTGGCGGCAGGCCCACCAGCGCTGGTTCGGCGCACCGGAGGCCCCGGTGCGGTACTATGCGCCGTTTCTCTCGCCGCCGGAGAACCGGGTGCTCATCAAAAAGAAGATGGCTGAACTGGAACCGGCGGCCAACCCGGGGGTGCAGGTCATCCCGCAGCTGCTGGCAAAGGACGGCGAACTTGCCGCCTGGATGATCGTGGAACTGCGCCGGATGGGCTATACCGAGGTCAACCTGAACTTCGGGTGTCCCTCCGGCACCGTGACAGCCAAGGGCAAGGGTTCCGGAATGCTCCGGGACCCGCAGAAGCTGGATGCCTTTCTGGACGCTGTTTTTTCGCAGGCAGGCGGGCCGGTGTCGGTCAAGACCCGGTTGGGCGTGGCCCGGGCGGAGGAGTTCGGGGAGATCCTGGACGTTTACAACAAATACCCCCTCTGCGAGCTGACCATCCATCCCCGGGTGATGAAACAGCTCTACCGCGGCCAGGCCGACCGGGAAGCCTTTGCTGCCTACCTGCCCGCCTGCACTGCTCCGGTCTGCTACAACGGCGATGTGACCACTGTGGATGACCTGCGGGCACTGGAAGCGGCATTTCCGGGGCTGTCGGGCATCATGGTGGGCAGGGGCCTCATTGCAGACCCTGCTCTTCTGCGCAAGGCTGTGGGCGGCCCTGCCGCTTCCCGGGAAGAACTGCGCGGCTACCATGATGAACTCTATCACGGCTACACCGAAGCCTTTGGGATGGCCAGCTGTGCCGTGAGCCGGATGAAGGCCCACTGGTTCTACCTCATCCACCTTTTCGATGGGGCCGACGCACTGGAAAAGCCCCTGCGCAAGGCCCGGGAAGGCTGGGAGTATGAAACGGTGGTGAACCAGATCTTTGCCTGCTGGCCAAAATAAAAGCCCGCCGCCTCCTGCGAGGCAGCGGACTTGTGTAAGCGCGGCTCAGACGTTCAGGTAGCTGCGGAGCATGGCCTGCAGCAGATCGTCACGGTCAACTTTGCGGATGAGGGAGCGGGCTCCCTTGTATGTGGTGATATAGGTGGGATCTTCGGACAGGATATAGCCCACCAGCTGATTGACCGGATTGTAGCCCTTTTCCTTTAATGCATCGTACACCTGCTGTACGATCTCGTGAATCTCGTAGTCCTTTTTGTCGTGGATCGAAAAAATAGCAGTCGCGTCGCCCACGCAATGCACCCCCTTCGATATCCCTCTCGCATTCCGTTCCGAGAGGTCATTGGAACCTATAGCCCATTGTACACGAAATGAACGCTGACTTCAAGATTCCAAGCTGGAATTTGCACACTTTGCCTAAAAATTTTTGAAAATTTGAGTAAAAAGAACGGAGCGGATTTTCCCGTTCAGGAGGTTTTTCATGGTCTACGGAATCGGCTGCGACCTGTGCAGCATTGCGCGGATGGAAAAGAGCCTGCTGGGCCCCCATGGCGCGGTCTTTGCACGCCGGGTGTTCGGCCCGGCGGAGCAGGCGGCACTGGGCCTGCCTCTGGCAGAGGAAGAGGGCACGGCCCGCCGCACCGCCCATACCGTGGCCAGCGCGGCGGCGGACTTTGCGGCCAAGGAGGCTTTCCTCAAGGCGGCGGGCACCGGTCTGCGGGAGCCCTTCTCCCTCTGCGAGATCGAAGCCGTCCGCCTGCCCGGCGGGGCACCGGCCTATCACTTTTCCGGCCGGAGCGCCCAGTGGGTGGAAGCACGCCGCCTGCGGGCACATCTCTCCCTGAGCCATGAAGACGGCATGGCCATGGCGTACTGCATCCTGGAAACGGAAACCTGAACTTCTCAGCTGCATACAATGGAATAAGCCCGCGCGTGCATAGCGGCCCTGCAGTCGGCTCATACTAAAGGCAGAGCGACTGAGGATGCGCAAAACGCACCACATAGCGGGCGCATCCTCCAAAATCAGGGAGGGAAGATTCCATGGAGGTACACAGAGGAGAAGTTTTTTACGCCGATCTTTCACCGGTGGTGGGCTCGGAACAGGGCGGCATCCGGCCGGTGCTCATCGTCCAGAACGAGATCGGCAACCGGCACAGCCCCACCGTGATCGCAGCGGCCATTACATCCCGGCTGGACAAAGCCCGCCTGCCTACCCATATCAACATCCGGGCGGCAGATACCGGCCTTGCCAAGGACAGTGTGGTGCTGCTGGAACAGATCCGCACGCTGGATAAGCACCGCCTGCGCGAGCGGGCCGGGCAGATCACGCCTGAGGATCAGCGCCGGGTGAATCAGGCACTGGATGTCAGCCTTGGGCTGGACAGCTACTGACAAAAAAATGAGACTGCCAAGGCCTGGCAGTCTCATTTTTTTTTGATGATTCCGGTTATTTTACGCTGTCCTGCGCGTCGTGGAGCAGGGCATATTCGCGGATCTTTTCCAGCGTCTGCTCGCTCAGGATATGCTCTGCCTTGCAGGCATCCTCGGCGGCGACCTCCTCGTCCACGCCCAGCTGCACAAAGAAGTGGGTCAGCAGGCGGTGGCGGCTGTAAATGCGCTCTGCGATCTCGCGGCCCGGTTCCAGCAGGGTCAGGTTGCCCTCACCGTCCACCGCGATATAGCCGTTCTCCCGCAGCTTTTTCATGGCAATGCTCACGCTTGCCTTGGTATAGCCCAGCTCATTGACCACGTCGATGGAACGGACACGGCCCATTCTCTGGTTGAGCATCAGGATCGTTTCAAGATAATCTTCTGCGGATTGGTGGATCTGCATGGTATCGGCCTCCTGCCTTCTTGATTCCCGGCCCGGGGCTGAAAACGCACGTCGGTTCGGTTTGTTATAGAATACCACATTCTCCCGGGGGATGCAAGCAATCCCTAAAAGTTTGTTAAAACAAACCAACTGAAACATGAAAAATCTGTGGGTTTGTGCGCAGGAACCACCGGGCAGCAGGCAGGGGGAAGGGGAAGAGGGAGGTAAAAGGAAGGCTTTTTGTGTGAAACTCACAGTCTCCAACGTGTTTTTGAACAACAGCTGTGCAAGCCGCAGAAAATGGCTCCAAGACAGAAATTAGGTGTGTCGAAATCTGTTTTTTGTGATAAAATAAAAACAGATATGCGCTTTCAGCATCTGATTTCATCGTCAAGACAACAGGAACATTGAAGGAGTTGTAAGTATGTCCAACGAGATCAATCCGATGGCATTTTTTCAGGAACCCAGCGTGGCAGACCTGCGTCTGCTGGCCTGCCCCGGTGCAGAGGAGCTGACCAAGCTGATCGACCAGCATCTGGTGGAATGGGCAAAGTCCGCAGGCGTGGAGAAGGATAGCTTTATCATCCCCTGCGAGTGCCCCCGCTTCCAGAGCGGTGACGCAAAGGGCCTGGTCAGGGAGTCTGTGCGCGGTGACGATATCTTTATCGTTATCGATCCGGGCAATTACAGCGTTACCTACAACCTGTTCGGTTACGAGAACCACCTCTCCCCGGATGACCATTTTGCCAACCTCAAGCGCCTGATCCAGGCAGTGGCCGGCAAGGCACACCGTGTGTCTGTTATCATGCCCAGCCTGTACGGCGGCCGTCAGCATCGCCGCGTGGTTCGCGAGAGCCTGGACTGCGCTGTGGCCCTGCAGGAGCTGCAGACCATGGGCGTGCGCAACATCATCACCTTTGATGCCCACGATCCCCGCGTTCAGAACGCTGTGCCGCTGCTCAGCTTCGACAATGCAATGCCCACCTATCAGGTGCTCAAGAGCCTGCTGAAGAAGAACCCCGAGATCAGCTTTGATAAGGAGAAGTTCATCGTGGTCAGCCCCGACGAGGGTGCCATGAACCGCAACATGTACTTCTCCAGCGTGCTGGGCTGCAACCTGGGCATGTTCTACAAGCGCCGCGATTACACCCGCGTGGTGAACGGCCGCAACCCCATTGTGGCACATGAGTATCTGGGCGATTCCGTTGAGGGCAAGACTGTCTTCATCGCCGACGATATCATCGCTTCCGGCGAGAGCATGCTGGAGGTTGCCGGCAACCTGAAGGAGCGCGGCGCTGCCCGCATCATTGCCAACGCGACCTTCCCGCTGTTCACCAGCGGCCTGAAGAAGTTCGATCAGGCAGTTGCCGATGGCAAGCTGGACTACGTTGTGGGCACCAACCTGACCTACCGCCAGCCCGAGCTGCTGACCCGCGACTGGTATGTTGACGTGGATGTCTCCAAGTATGCTGCCTACTTTGTGGTGGCACTGAACCACGATATGTCTGTTTCCAGCATCATCGATCCCATCAAGAAGATCGAGGCTCTGCTGGCAAAGCGCAGCTGATCAGAAAGAATGCAATGCAAAAGGAGCTGTACTCCCGCAGGGGTACAGCTCCTTTTCGTATGTACAGCATTCAGCAGAAGCCGGGGCTGCTGTTCCTCAGCGGTTCCGGTAGGCTTCCGGGCCTTCCAGATACAGATCTCCGCCGTGGGCATCCAGGATGACAGTCAGGGGCATATCCTGCACGGTCAGGCGGCGGACAGCCTCACAGCCGAGGTCGGGCCAGGCGATGACCTCCAGCGTCTGGACGCTCTTGGCCATCAGGGCACCGGCACCGCCCAAAGCAGCCAGATAGACCGCGCCGTTGCGGACAACGGCCTCTTTGACAGCGGCATCCCGCTTGCCCTTGCCGATCATAATTTTGTTGCCCAGGTCCAGCAGGCGGGGGCTCATGGCATCCATCCGGCCGCTGGTGGTGGGGCCGGCAGAGCCGATGACCTCACCCGGGCGCTCCGGGGTGGGGCCGACATAATAAATGGCGCTGCCCTCAAGGTCGAAGGGGAGCGGTTCGCCCCGGTCCAGTGCTTCGATCATCCGCTTGTGGGCCTGATCCCGGGCGGTGTATACCACGCCGGAGAGCAACACGGTATCGCCTGCCCTGAGAGGGGCCAGATCCTGGGCGGTGCAGGGGGTGGTCAGTCTGTATTCCATTCTTCTCCCCTCCTTACAGCTCCGCGCTGGCGCGGCGGGTCACATGACAGGAAACGTTCACAGCCACCGGCAGACCCGCCACATGGGTGGGCATCTGCTCAATGGCAAGGCCAAGACAGGTGGTCTTGCCGCCAAAGCCCTGCGGGCCGATGCCCAGTGCATTGATGGCGGCAAGCAGCTCCTGCTCCAACTGGGCGTAGTAGGGGTCGGGGTTGGGGATATCCAGCGGGCGCAGCAGCGCCTTTTTGGCAAGATACGCCACCTTGTCAAAGCTGCCGCCCACGCCGACGCCCAGCACGACGGCCAGAGGCTCCATCAGCGTCACATCGGGATAGCTGAGGCCCCGCTCCCATTTGCTGACAGCCCGGTCGGTCACATGCAGCCGGTCGGCCACCTGCTTCTGCGTCATCCCGGCCACCCTGCGTAAATCGGCGATAAAGCCGCCGAAGATCTCTTTGTTCATGGTCTCACCTCGTATTTATTGTACCAGACCGCCGCCGAAAAGCAACCAACCGTTGGTTGGATCGCCGCGTAACCCGGCGCGGATGCCGTCAAAGCACAACAAAGAGCGCCTGATCTCATCAGAGATCAGGCGCTCTTTTCGCAGAGATCATTTGTCCGGACCCGGCGGCCTTCGTAAGCAGCCCCTTTACGGATCATGCTGCCGTGTCATACGCCAGCCGTGCTGTCTCGCGCATTGTCATTTCGCATAGCGCGGACGACGGCTCAATCCTCCGCCGCGTCTCTAAGTCTGCTGACCGTCTCGTACAGCCGCTGCAGGTCGTAGACATCCACGGTGCCGTCGCTGTTGACATCAGCCACGGCTTCCAGGTACTCCGGATCGGCGATTTTGCTCTGACACTCGCCGGTGGTCAGCATCTCGTACAGGCAGGCCACGTCGGTGATCTCCACAGCCTCGCCGTTCACAGCGGCGCCGTTGATATTGCCGCGGGCCACCAGTACAACGTCCACCGTGTTCGCTTTACCGCTCTCATCGACGGTAACGGTGCTCCGATACGGCACACAGCCCTCCTTGGTAAGCGCTATGGTGTAGGTACCAGGATCCAGTTTCTCAAGCTGGTAATTGCCGTCGGTGCTTTCGATTTCAGTCGTTTTACCGTCAGCGCCGGTAATGGTGATGCTCACCGGCGCGTCTCCGCCGTCACCGGATACGGTTCCGATCACCTGCAGCGGCACAAAAGTATAGTCCTTGCCCTTAGCATAGCTTTGCGCCTCCGAATCCGCTGCGCCGTAGATGGTCAGGCCGGAGGTGCTGAAGGCGTTGTCATCGATCTTCACAACAGATGCCGGGATAGTAACGGATTTCAGATTTGTGCAGCTGCCGAATACATTGCTGAGGATCTCCTTAACGCCGCTGGACAGCACCACGCTCTCCAAGCTGGTACAGCCGTAGAACGTCTGGTCTCCGATGAGGGACACTCCCTTGGGGATCGTTATTTTTTTCAGGCCGGTACATTCCATAAATGCGCGGGCACCCAGCGAAGCCAACCCCTGCGGCAAAGTAAGCTCTGTCAGCGCCGCCGATCCCGCAAACGCATACTCGCCTACAGCCGTCAGCGCCGCAGGCAGGGTGATCTTCGTCAGACTTGTGCACCGGCGGAAGGCATGGCTGTCGATGACAGTAACGGTCTCGGGGATTTCGATGGTTTCCAGGCCAGAGCACTTGTAGAACAGCCAGTTGGGGATTCGGGTAATGCCCTCGCCGAAGGTCACCGTCTTCAACGCGCTGCAGCCCTCGAAGGGGCCATAGAAATTAGAGGTTGGGCCGATGACCATATTGATCTTGGTCAGGCTTGCGGGAATGTAGACCTGCTGCAGCGCGGTGCAGTAGCAGAAGGCAAGGGCGTTCATCTCCGTCAGGGTGGACGGCAGCGTTATGCTGGTCAGCGCAGTGCAGTTGGCAAACGCTCCGGTATAGATCGCCTTCAAGCCCTCGGGAAAAACGACCTTTTGCAGGTTGGCACAGTCGGCAAAAGCTCTCTCGCCAACGGTCTCCAGATTCTTCGGCAGCGTGATCTCGGTCAGCGCCGGAGATTCCGCAAACGCATAGTCCCCCTCAATGGTAACCAGAGAATCCGGAAGATTGACGGTTCTCAGCTTCTCGCATTGGCTGAAGGCCCGACCGCCGATGCTGGTAACGGTATCGGGGATCGTGATGGTGCGCAGACCAGGACAGTTATAGAATAACCAGTTAGGAATGCGGGTGATCCCCTTGGGGAAGATCACGTTGGTCAGTGAGGTGCAGCCCTCAAACGGGCCGTTATGGGGAATGTCTCCATCATTGCCGATCGTAAAGTTCACAGGGAGGGTAACGCGGCGCAATGCGGTACATTCGCTAAAGGCATAGCAGTCCAGGATCTTCAGCCCGGCAGGCAGCTCCACGGAGGTCAGCTCCACGCATTGATAGAAGGCGCTTCGCTTGATCTCCTTCAGCGTGCTGGGGAACGTAACCTTCTGCAGCACCAGACAGCCGGAGAACGCGCCATACGCGATGGAGGTGACGCCCTCGGGAATCACGACGGTTTTCAGATACGCCTTGGACTGGCTGCTGGCAAACGCGTTCCGGCCAATAGCCACCAACTTGTGGCCGTCCAGGGTCTTGGGGATGATCAGCGGCATAGTTCGTACTCCTAACGATTTAGAATAGCCTCCGCGCTGCTCTGGCTATATTCAGCGGAAATATTATTTTTATATTCGCGTTTGTCGCGGCCTGCGGGCCGCTCCAAACGCATTTTC